>Ga0189286_100094_pt1 | contig 59803 bp, 67 predicted proteins | sample UW69minimetaG_FD_130330 | JGI IMG/M metagenome (GOLD analysis project Ga0189286, IMG submission 130330) | Marine microbial communities from the Costa Rica Dome - UW69 mini metaG | ecosystem: Environmental > Aquatic > Marine > Oceanic > Photic zone | place: Costa Rica: the Eastern Pacific...
AGAACGGATAGTTTGCCGCCTGTGCCGACGCAGTCTGTGTGAGCGCGTTGAACAGGGTCGATTTGCCGACGTTCGGCAGGCCTACAATGCCGCATTTAAACCCCATCGGGTGTGTCCTTTTGTTTTGTTTGGCGCGCCTGCTTTTCAGACTGTGTCTGTTTCTCAGGCCGGGTCTGTTTCTCAGGTTTGGGCTTTTTGGGTTGGGGCGGGTTCAAAATCAGATGAACCCTATTGGCAAAGCTTGAGTCTTTGCCTTGCGCCAGAAGGGGTGCTGCTTCGGCAATTGCGTCGAGAAGGGGCTCAAGCCAGGCTTTGTCGGCCTTGGCGAAATCACCGAGCACATGACCGCTCACGCGGGCGCGGTCACCTGGATGACCAATGCCGATCCGAAGGCGTCTGAAGTCAGGTCCAATATGAGAAGCGATGGAGCGGATGCCATTGTTCCCGGCAGCACCGCCGCCGGTTTTGATGCGGACCTTGGCCGCTGGCAGATCAAGTTCGTCGTGCATCACCACAACATCTGACGGGGCGAGCTTGTAGAAGCGCATGGCTTCGCCAACGGCGCGACCGCTCTCGTTCATATAGGTCTGTGGTTTGAGGACGAGTGCTTTTACGCCGTCCAGGGTGCCTTCGCAGATAAGCCCCTGAAAGCGCTTTCGTTCCGGCGAAAAACTATGGCGGCGGATGATCTCATCCACCGCCATAAAGCCGATATTGTGCCGTTGACGGGCGTATTTTTCACCCGGATTGCCGAGTCCCACTAAGAGGATCATTGGCCTACCAATAGGATCATGTGACATGCTCCTTAAAGGCCGGAAGAGGGCGTTCAGCCTTCGCTGTTTTCGCCGCCTTCGCCACCTTCGCCCTCAGCTGCTGCATCGCCGTCTTCACCTTCTTCGCCTTCTTCAGCGGCCTGTTCGTCAGAAACAAGCGCTGCAGGCGCGGCGATGGTGGCAACCGTGAAGTCACGGTCGGTAATAGCGGGCGTAACACCGTCAGGCAGTGTGATCGCTGAGATATGGATCGAGTCGCCGATGTCAGTGCCGGTCAGATCAACCTCGATTGATTCTGGGATCGACTCTGCCGGGCAGTTCAGTTCCACCTCGTGGCGGACAATATTCAGAATACCGCCGCGCTTGATGCCTGGGGATTCTTCATCGTTCACGAAGTTCACCGGCACTTCAACTGCGATTGTCGCGCCCTTGCCGAGACGCAGGAAATCAACATGGGTCACGAAATCCTTGACCGGGTCGAGCTGTACATCGCGCGGAATAACCCGTTGGGTCTTGCCGTCGACTTCCAGGTCGAGCAGGGAGCTCATGAATGTGCCCCTGTTCCAGAGCTTTGTTACTTCATTGTGTGAGAGCGAAATCAGGTCAGGGGACTTTTTGTCACCATAAACGACTGCTGGAACACGTCCCTCGCTACGAAGTGCCCGGGCGACCCCCTTGCCGGCCCGGTCTCGTGCTTGGGCCGTAAGTTGAGTATTATCGGCCATTGCGAATTCTCCAATAAAAACAGGGCCCTATGGCCCTAGTTAGGCGTCGCAAGTCTCCTCCAGGGGTGTGGAAGTGCGATCGGTTGGCGTGATAGCGCAGAAACCCCCATAAAACAACACCTTAGTGACGGCGCTGGGAGGGCCCATCTTAGTCGAAGAGGCTTGAAACAGACCGGCTTTCGGCGGTCCGACGCATTGCCTCACCCACCAGCGGGGCAATCGAGGTGATGCGGATATTGTGGCTCACGCGGACGGCTTCGGTTGCCTGGATGGTGTCGGTGATGACCAGCTCTTTAAGCTGAGAAGCTGTCACACGGGCGACAGCGCCGCCAGAGAGCACTCCATGGGTCACGTAGGCAGAAACCTCGGTCGCGCCCTGGGCGAGCAGCGCCTCGGCGGCATTGCAGAGTGTGCCGGCAGAATCGACGATATCGTCGACGAGAATGCAGGGGCGCCCAGTGACATCCCCGATAATGTTCATGACTTCTGATTCCCCAGCCCGTTCGCGCCGTTTGTCGACAATCGCCAAGTCTGCATTCAGGCGTTTGGCGAGGGCTCGTGCGCGGACCACGCCGCCAACGTCCGGCGAGATAATCATCAGATTATCCGTGCCTTCGTAATTTTCCTGAATATCCCGGGTCATGACCGGCGCAGCAAAGAGATTGTCCGTTGGGATGTCGAAGAAGCCCTGGATCTGTCCGGCATGGAGATCCACGGTAAGAACCCGGTCGGCCCCGGCTGTGGCAACCATGTTGGCAACCAGTTTGGCGGAAATCGGCGTTCTTGAGCCACCTTTTCGATCCTGCCGGGCATAGCCGAAATAGGGCATGACGGCGGTGATACGGTTTGCTGATGCCCGCTTCAGCGCATCAATAATGATGAGCGTTTCCATCAGATGGTCATTTGCAGGAAAGGAGGTGGACTGGATGACAAACACATCCTCGCCGCGCACGTTTTCCTGGATCTCCACGAAGACTTCCATATCGGCAAACCGCCGGACGACCGATTTGGTCAGGGGCATACTGAGATAAGCAGCAATAGATTCGGCAAGAGCCCTGTTTGAATTGCCTGCGACCAGTTTCATCTGTTTTCCCTTGTTGTCAGCCCTTTATTGGCCTCACGCTCGAAATGATGTTTGCGGAGCCCGCGCTGCATCTGGCGGGTTGTATCAAGGCTCGTTGTCGCCTGTAAACCGCACATTCGTGTCCTTGTGGCAACAATCTCAATCTGGCTCATTTTGGCTCACGCTTGAGGTGTTGGTTCATTGATGAGTTGCAATATTCCCTCTGCGGCAGCGGTGCCAGCAGCGGTGGCGATGTCGCCCCAGGCACCTGCCAAAGCGTCTTCATCGACCTGGTTGGATTGGGTGATGAGCCCCAAGGGTGTTCCCTCCTTGGTGGTCACTGTCCATTCAATGTTGACGCTTATGGTGCCAGGCGCTGTCCCCGCTCGGGCGGGTTCCAGAGCAACATTGCCAATAACTCTGAATGCCTGTTGTTGTTTGGTTTTGTGGTCCGCCTTCACCAGGGCCTCTTGCACTGCGGCTGCAAGGGACAGGCGGCCATCGCCAGGAGAGGTTCCGACTGCGACATCGAACAACGCACGGGTCCCCGCGGCTTGCGGCGCTTGGCTTGGTTTTGGGGTGCTGGCGACTGGTTCCAAAGCTGCTACGGGGGTGACTGCTTCTTCCCTTTCAGGCGGTAGAGCGTTCTGTGTTTGAGCTGCCTGGGGGGGCGGCGCAGTGACAGGAGCGGCAATGCTCAAAGTTGCATTGCGGGCTGCGATCCCGGAGAGATCTGTCGGCGTGCTGTGTGGCTGCCTTGATTGCAGAAGTGAGGGGGTCGAAAGGTCGACGCTTGGTGACGTGTCAGCGATTTGAGCCGCTTGAGCCCCTGTGGGTTCTGTATCGCCAATGCTCGCTGTTGTTATTGTGAGATCACTGTCGGGGCTTGCGCCCAATGTCTGGTCAGACACCCATCCGGCAAGCTCCAACGCGGCGGTGTCTGCGATTTCCTCAAGCGTCGCTTCATCCACCACCGCCCAGGGATCATAAAAGGCGGGGTCGGCAGAATTGCGCCGCTGGATCACCACATCGTCGGTCATGCGCTTCACGCGTTTACCGTCTGGCCCAATCACTTCCCACACCACAACAACAGCGGTGCCGTTTCGCGATGCGCCAGCTCGCACAACACCTTTGACAGTGTATTCAGGCACCGTGCCAGTGCGTGCAAGGGTCAGCTGATTGGCGATGCTTGCTTCCTGGAAGCGTGCCAAGAGCTGGCTTGCCAACTCATCTGGAAGGCCAGCAGGTAGCTGAATGAAGACACCGCGTCGCTGTAGGCCCTGGACTGATCCAGTGATAAGAGAGGTGTCGGACGGTGCGTTTAAGCCGAGAGTGTTTGCGTCTGGTCGGTCCTCGCCGCAGGACGAGAGTACAAGCAGGCTGGTGAGATAAACGCCTAGCGCCCATATTGTACGTGGCGCGCGCTTGCTGCTGCTCATTCGCCGCATAGCTGTCGTGGTCTCTTTGTCGCCCACGGCGCTGACTTCCCCTCATATCGCCGGTCTCATACCAGCGATTCGTTTCAGCACAAGGGTAGCAAGGCCATGCCTTCACACCAAAGTCTGTCATGCGTCTCGTAAGGCAATTGAGGAGATTTGTCGCCCATAGTCCGATTCTCCGGCATGAGTTGTCCGGCGATAGGAAAAGAATCGCGTCGCATCGGCGTAGGTGCACAGATTTATGTTGTCGATGCTGTTGATGCCAAGCCTGTCAAGACGGTCAGCCACGAACCGTGACAGGTCGAACTGGAAGTGATTCTCACGGGCGCTGGGAATGAAATAGATGTTGTTGTCGGGGGCCTCCGCGACAAACTGTTTCTGGAATTCAGGACCGACCTCATAGTTCGCCTGCGAAATTGTGGGGCCGACGGAACAGCTGATCTGCGCAGGTTTTGCCCCCAACGATGTCATGGCATCGATGGTTGCCTCCAGGACACCGCCAATGGCGCCTTTCCACCCAGCATGGGCAGCGCCTATGACACCAGCTTCTGGATCAGCAAAGAGAATAGGCGTGCAGTCTGCCGTCAGGATGCCAAGTGCCAGGCCCCTGGTTGCTGTGACAAGCGCATCTCCTTCAGGCGCTGCGTCGGCTGCCCAGGGTTTGTCAGCGACGATGACGTTTGGCGAGTGAACTTGATAAACGGTCAGTAGATGGTCGCGGGGAACGCCGAGGTCGTCTGCGGTTCGTCCGCGATTTTCGATCACTTTTGACCGAAGGTCATCTGACCCCAAGCCACAATTGCGGCCTTCATAGATGCCAGAGGAGATGCCGCCCTCGCGGGTAAAAAAACCGTGGGTGATGTTGGGGAACGCTGACAGTGCATCGGATTGTATCAACGTAAACCTCGAATCTTTACGTATGGCAGCACTTAGAAGCTGGCGGAGGCGGGAAAGCCAGCGGGGACGGGAATTCCGGGTGACGTCACGGCCATAACTTTGAAGAGGCTGCCCATCGCGTCTCTCTCCGTCAAGCGTTTCAGAGCTGAAGTGATCTCGTGTCGTTGTTGTTCGTTGGCGTTTGCGGCAAGAGCGGTGGCGCGCGCGCGGATGCCGAGCGCTTCAAGGAAGGACCCTTGTTCTATGGGGCCGTAAAACGCTGCCTTGCTGAAGGGTTTTGCGAGCGCTTCGAAGTCGACATGAGCGGTAAGGTCAGCCTCGCCAGGTTCAGCGAGTGGATCGACGAACTTGTGATCCTTCAGCGCCTGAAAACTGTCTCCTGGTGTGCTGTGCGCGTATCCATAGTCGATGATAAGGGCAGCGCCGCTATTTGCATCAAAGTGGGCGCGCATTTGCTCCATGATCGTTTCTGCGAGAGGGCAGATTTCGGCGATCGAGGCTTCAGGTGCATCTCGAACGCTGGTGGCAAGTGTGGAGGCGGAGGTGAGTGTGTCAGCCAGGGAATACTCAAATGTAGGTATGTCGTCATCGACTGCTGATTGCAGCGCCACGTATCGTTCCTGCCATCCTTTGTCGGTCTTTTGAAACTGCCTGATTGGGAGGGCATCAAAAAACTCATTGGCAAGGATGAGGCAGGGGCCAGTCGGCAATGCATTAACTGTATCGATCCATGAGGCGCCGGGCACATATTTTTTTTGCTCCGCGCGCAGGGTGGGGCTTGTTTCCAGAAAGACGATATTGGCGGCGTCGCCAAAGGCAGGAAGAAGTTTTGCCGCGCGCAGGGCATCGGCCATGAGCGTTCCGCGACCTGGTCCGAATTCGACCAGATTGAAGGTTTTAGGCGAGCCGAGCTTCTGCCACATGTCGACAGACCAGAGACCGAGAAGCTCCCCGAACATTTGAGAGATTTCTGGCGCGGTCGTGAAGTCACCTTTGCTGCCGAGCGGGTCCCGGGTGCGGTAATAGCCATGATCTGGATGCGCGAGAGCCAGATCCATGAACCTGTTCAGCGGCATGGGCCCCTCTTGCTGGATTATGTCGGCAATATGGTGCGAAAGCGCGGTCACGGTCGATCTGGGCTACTTCTTTTTCCGCGCAGGTTTAGAGGGTAGTTTCTGCAGCTTTGTTTGGGCCCACCAGATGATGCCTGCGCCTACCAGGATCATGGGGACTGTCAGGACCATGCCTTGAGTCACGGGACCAAACAGGTAGCCGATATGCGCATCTGGTTCGCGGAAGAATTCGACAAAGATGCGCGACAGGCCATAGCCGATGAAGAAGGCGCCAGCGACAAAGCCCGGGCGTGACAGGGCGTTTGTGTGGTGGGTGAGGTATCTCAAGACGATGAAAAGCAGCACACCTTCAAGCAGTCCTTCGTAAAGCTGACTTGGATGCCGGGGCAGTGGGCCGCCGTTTGGGAAGACAACTCCCCATGCAACGTCGGTCGTTCTGCCCCAGAGCTCACTGTTGATGAAGTTCGCAAGACGTCCAAACAGGATACCGATCGGCGCGACGGCGGCGGCGCCATCTGCCAGTGACCAAAGGGGGATGGAGTGCTTGCGGGCGAACAGATAGATCGCCAGCACGACGCCGAGAAAGGCGCCATGAAAGGACATGCCGCCATTCCAGACAGCAATGATGTCCCCTGGATTGTAGAGGTAGAAAGCCGGATTGTAGAAAAGCACATAGCCCAAGCGGCCGCCTAAGATCACACCTAGAGCAACCCAGAGAAGAAGATCGTCCGCCTGCTCGCGGGTGAAGGGCGATTTGCCCCCCCAGACAGTTGGCGTGTCGGCGAGGCGCATCAGATAGCGCCAGCCGAAAAGCAGCCCTGCAATGTAGGCGAGGGCGTACCAGCGGATCGCAATGGGGCCCACTTGGATCAGAACGGGGTCTATTTCGGGGAAGGGCACAGGCACTCTTTCTGAAGTCGGGAAGGGGTTGCTAAGTGTCTCTGTGGGGCGTTTCATGTCAAGCCACAGGTGCGTGTGTTCGGGAGCATCGAGACATGTGGTCGCAAGCGTTGATGGGGGCCAGTCCGTGCTGACAAAATTCCGGGAAGGGCGTAAGGTGGCCGCCGGATTGGAGAACAACAATGACCCAGTATGACAACCGGCTGCTTGATGATGTTGCAAAGCTTTTTACGTCCGCGGCGGGGGCAGCCCAAGGGTTGCGTCAGGAAATTGAATCCATTGTGAAGGGCCAAGCTGAGCGTCTCATCGCCGATCTCGATCTTGTGTCTCGGGATGAATTTGATGCTGTCCAGGCCATGGCAGCCAAGGCGCGCGAAGAGAATGAAGCGCTGAAAGCCCGGATAGAGGCGCTGGAGACGGCGGCATCCTCCCAGGGCTGAAGTTGATGTGTTGATCGCCCGGTTTGGCGGGCTGCCTCATCAGCGCTTTTCCACATGTTTTTTGCCTCTGTGCGCTTCCCGGCGCTTGCACCGACTCAGTTGATCAGGCACGCTCTGTAGTGTTTGGGGGCGGGTCATCCACAATATATGGATAGGCTGGCATCTAAGCAGTGTGAAGCGGCGGACGAGGACTCGTGATGAAGGCAACCATGGTGCCTGCAGACTATGTCGACGCAAATCCACTCGATCTTCTGGAGCAAGTTGCTGATATTCGGAACTGGGCCTTTGACCGGTCTCACGAGCAGGAGCTCAATCTGGCGCTTGTGGGCGAGTGGCGGGACTATCAGATTTCTCTGAACTGGCGGGATGATTTTTGCGGGCTGCATATGGCCAGCGCGCTGGACATGCGCGTGCCGCCAGAGAAACGTCTAGCGGTTCGGGATCTGCTTGGCCTGATCAATGAGCAGCTCTGGTCCGGACATTTCGACATGTGGTCAGATGACGGGACGATCTTGTTTCGGGACACATTACTCTTATGTGGTGGGGCGGCGGCGACGCCGGAACAGTGTGAGGCGTTGCTGCATCTGGCGATGGAAGCATGTGATCGTTATTACCCTGCCTTTAATTTCGTCATCTGGGCCGGGCGAAGCCCCGAAGAGGCGATTGCTGCGGCGATGTTTGAGACGGTCGGGTCGGCGTGATCTGTCTGAGGCTCTCGCGTTCGTGAAACCCGATTTAAGCAAGTGAGTATTGAGATGCTGCGTTTCGATGATCCGCTGGTGCTGGTTGGTGCCGGAAAAATGGGTGGAGCTCTTTTGACAGGGTGGCTGGATCAGGGTCTTGAGCCATCGGGCGTTTTCCTGCGTGACCCAACGCCGCCTGCTGAAATTGCACAATTGGTGGCAGAGAAGGGGCTGCGTCTCAACCTGCCTTTGGAGGAGATGGAGGCCGCACCGCGTATTGTGGTGCTCGCCGTCAAGCCGCAGATCATGGATGCGGTGCTGCCCGATCTTCGCCCTCTTGTTCGGCCTGGAACTCTCTTTCTGTCGATTGCTGCCGGTGTTGATCTGGAGCGTTTAGATGAGCTGCTGGGCGGTGGCGCTGCCATCATCCGTGCCATGCCGAATACGCCGTCCTCCGTCGGCAAGGGGATTGCTGCGATCATTGGCAATGATCTGGTGACGGAGGCTGATAAGGCTATCTGCGACAGTCTGCTTGGTACAGTGGGCGATGTCGTCTGGCTTGCCGCGGAAAGCCAGATGGATGCGGTTACGGCTCTCTCGGGAAGCGGTCCGGCATATGTTTTTGCGCTCGCCGAGACCATGACCGCAGCCGGAGAAGCGCTGGGGCTCGAGCCGGATCTTGCGTTGCGGTTGGCGCGGATGACTGTCGCTGGCGCTGGTGCCATGCTCGAGACCCTGCCTGAAGATGCATCGACGCTCCGCCAGAATGTAACTTCGCCGGGAGGCACGACAGCTGCGGCGCTCGACGTATTGCTGGGACCTGACGGGCTTGCGCAGTTGATGCGGTCGGGAATGACTGCGGCGCGGGACAGATCGAGAGAACTCTCAAAGCAGTAAGCTCTTTTCAGCTATTTTGTACTATGCTGTCTTTTCAACCCGTGACAGCAGGTATGCAGAGCCGTGGCGCCGCGAAAGACACTTGAAGACAAGATTATTGATGCTGCCCTTCGGCTCGCTGCAGACCAGGGTTGGAGCCGGTTTTCTCTGTCTGACGTTGCTCAGCAGGCAAAGGTGCCTCTCGCCGACCTTCACGGGACCTTTTCAGGCAAACGCGCGATCCTTGCCGCCTTTTCACGCCGGATTGATGTGCGGGTGCTCCGCTCGGTGGATCCGGAAGATCAGGAAGGGGAGCGTCCCAAGGACCGTCTTTTTGATGTGCTGATGCTGCGTTTTGACGAACTGGGTGCCTATAAAGAAGGGGTGCGGGCCATCTCTCGGGATCTCGCGCGAGATCCGTTCGGTCTCCTTGCAGGCGCGCGTCCTGCGCTACGCTCGATGCACTGGATGCTTGAGGCTGCTTCCATCGACTCTGGCGGGATGTATGGGGCGGTTCGGGCAAGGGCGCTCGCGGTTGTCTGGCTTGCGGCCTTTCGGGTCTGGCTGGATGATGAGCCGGGCCTTGGCAAAACCATGTCTGAACTCGACAAGCGTCTTCAGCAATCTGTTGCTCTCTGGGGCGACACGACAGTATCAGAAACGCAGCCGCGCCATTCTAGTGCGGCAGAGTAATTTCTGCGCACAAGCCACCCAACGCACTTTTCGAGAGTGTGATTTCGCCGCCGTGAGAGCGGGCGACGTCGCGCGCAATGGCAAGGCCTAAGCCTGTTCCTGCATTGTCGAGATTGCGGGCTGTATCCAGTCGATGGAAGGGGCGGAATACTTCTTCCAACTGGTCTTCGGGAATGCCCTCCCCATTGTCATCGACGGCAATCGTAACCGTCTTCTCGTTGGATGAGAGGGTCAGGCGGATAGTGTCAGCATAGCGTGTTGCATTGTCAGTCAGGTTTGTCAGGCAACGCTTGAAGGTTGCGCGCCGGAGCGGCAGCGTAATGCCTGGTTCTGATTCAACGGCGATCTGATGCCCGTGCCGTTGACCGTCTATGCGGACTTCATTCAGGAGGTCTGCGAGGTCAACAATCTGTGTTTCTTCTCCTTCTTCTCCCCGGGCGAAGGCCAAATAGTCTTCGAGCATATGCTCCATGTCGCGGACGTCACTTTTCAGCTCATCTACCTCTGGATTGTTTCCCATCATGGCAATCTGGAGCTTGAAGCGGGTGAGCGGTGTTCGCAGGTCATGACTGACGCCTGCAAGCATGGTCGTGCGTTGATCTATCTGCCGCTGAATGCGTTCACGCATGTCGAGGAATGCGGCTGCCGCCCTGCGAACTTCCAAGGCGCCTGACGGTTTGAAGGAGCCGGAATTGCGGCCTTTCCCGAAGCTTTCTGCTGCGGCGGCCAGCCGCTCAATGGGACGTATTTGATTTCGTAAAAACAGAATGGCGATAGCGATCAGCAGGAGCGACGCACCACCCATCCAGACGAGGAAGATATGGGTATTAGTCGCATAGACACGGCTGCGAAGTGGCAAAACACGCATCACGCCATCTGTCATCTCTATCCGAATGTCCACATAGTCGGGATAGGAAACGGTATCCAGCCAAAAGGGCCTGCGAACTCGCTTTTCCAGCTCACTGCGCAGCGATTGATCCAAGAGAGAGAAGCCTGGGTCTGGCGTTTCTGTTGGTAAGTTTTCGCCCGGCCTGAACGAGACGCTCATTTCCAACTGCTCCCAGGCGAGTGCTGTTAACTGCGGCGCGCTGACTTCCGCTTCAGGGAAGGTCGCATTCGCCTCAAGGAGTAGAGCAATGTCGCTTACGACGGCTCCGGAGAGTTTCTCGGTCACCATCTGCCAGTGGCGCTCCAGGAACACATAAGTCACGACCACCTGCAGCAATACCATCGGGGCGACGATAATAATGAGGGAGCGCCCATAGAGGCCGCGCGGCATCAGCTTTTTCAGAATGCGAAAAGGGTGGATGCCGCCACCTGCCGTGGGGTTAGGCTCGGCGTTGGTCGCATCTGTGCGGCCGGTCCGTGCGGTGTGCTGTTCTTCCTGAATGTCGACGCCACTCATCGGGTACTTGTCCCAGGATTTTAGGTGCCGCTCGCAAGGTTCGCGCGCGGGCTCAATCAGGTTTCAAAACGTATCCCAGACCGCGGATGGTTTGGAGATAAATCGGGTTTTTCGGATCTTTCTCGATTTTCCGTCGAAGGCGATTGATCTGCACATCAATTGCCCGTTCAGTGCTGGCCTCGTCGTTTCTTAAAAGCGTGCGCGATAGCGTCTCGTTTGGGCGGCTGGCAAAGAGATGCATCATTTGGATTTCACGGTCTGTCAGGCGGACAAGATTGCCATCGCGCCAGAGCTCACCTCTCTCCCGATCAAACCGGCAGGCACCAAGGCGGACCTGGCTTGTGTCCGTTTTTTCTGGCGCTGTGCGTCGGAGAATGGTGCCAATGCGTAGCAGCAGTTCCCGCGGCTCAAAGGGTTTTGGCAGGTAATCATCCGCGCCGCCTTCAAAGCCTTCAATTCGATGCTCTGTTTCTGCGCGTGCCGTCAGAAGCAGAATAGGAACTGAAGAATCCAGCCGAAGTGATTTGGTGAGCTCCAGACCGGTCTCACCAGGCATCATCACATCCAGGACGAGAAGATCAAACGCGATGCCCTCCATGCGGGCGCGTGCTTCAGCGGCACTCTCTGCAGTTGAGATACGATAGCCATTTTCGCTCAGGTATTTTTTCAGCAGTTCCCGGATGCGACGGTCATCGTCGACAATCAGAATATGCGGTGTCTCTTCATCAAATGATGTCGCGGGGGCTTCTGAGGCTGCGAGAGACATTACGGCACCTCGCCGTTTGTGATGAGGGTCTCGACGGCGGCGCGCTCATCTTCGTTCACCAGATTGAGCAGGATTTTTTTCCACGCGTCTGCTGCTTCTGGCCCAGCGTCCGCAATTGCCTTAGCCACGCGCGCGTGCTGCGGCACGGCAAGGCGGCGCTCGAGATTGGTGCCTGCCTCTGTGAGGTGCAGGTGGCGCTGCCTGCGGTCCCGTGTTCCTGTCTTTTGTTCGATGAGCTCCCGTTCAATGAGTTCTCTTAAAACACGGGCGAGGCTCTGCTTGGTGATCCGCAAAATGCCCAGAAGCTCTGCGACAGTGATACCAGGGTTGCGGCCCACAAAATGCACAACGCGGTGATGGGCTCGGCCCAGGCCGTCAGCTTCCAGAATCGCGTCTGGGTCGCTCACAAAGTCCCGATAGGCAAAAAACAAAAGTTCGATTGCCTGAATGAGGGCCTCATTTTCGGCAAGATTTTCGCCGGATTCCCCCGTTGCGCGGTCTGAACCTGAAGCCAGGGGAGTTGTTTTTATGTCAGTCATGTTGACATATCTCGATCACATAGTTACTTTGACAATCAAATTTACGACAGAAATGAACCCATCTGGCGTTTTTGCGACGTGAGTGCCAGTATTTTGACCCAAAGACCGGGCGTGCTGCAATTTTTGTAGGCAGCGGCCCGAGATGGGCAAACACTGCTGGCGAAGAAGATCGCGCTTGCGCCAGATCGGTCGGGAAACAATCAGGATCCAGGCTCATGGCGGATATTCCATTTGATAAGCGAGACGGCTTTATCTGGTTCAACGGCGACCTCGTCCCGTGGACGGATGCGAAAGTGCATGTCCTGACCCACGGGCTTCACTATGCCAGCTGCGTCTTTGAAGGCGAGCGGGTCTATGGTGGCGAAATTTTCAAACTGCGTGAACATACCGAACGGCTTTTCAAGTCGGCTGAAATTCTTGGGTTTGAGATTCCCTACAGCATAGAGGAAATCGACGACGCGTGTCGGAAAGCTGTCGCGGCGCAGGGCATTGTGGATGGTTATGTTCGCCCCGTGGCCTGGCGTGGCAGTGAAATGATGGCGGTTTCTGCTCAGAAAAACAAAATTCATGTGGCCGTTGCGTCCTGGGAATGGCCGTCCTATTTCGACCCAGCTCTTCGGTTCAAAGGTATTCGTGCGGATATTGCTCAATATCGCCGACCTTCGCCGGAGACCGCGCCCTGCGATTCCAAGGCTGCAGGTCTCTATATGATTTGCACCGTATCCAAGCACGCGGCGGAGGCCAAAGGTTATGCGGATGCGTTGATGATGGACTATCGCGGTTATGTTGCGGAAATGACGGGTGCAAATGTGTTCTTCGTCAAAGATGGTGTATTGCACACACCAACGCCGGACTGTTTCCTGGACGGGATTACCCGGCGTACGGTGATTGATCTGGCACGCAAGCGTGGCTATGAGATCGTGGAGCGTCACATCAAAGAAGAAGAGCTGGGTGACTTCAGTGAGTGTTTTATTACAGGCACCGCCGTTGAAGTGACTGCAGTCGCGGAAATTGGGCCCTATCGCTACACGCCGTCCACCATCACGCAGACTCTGATGGATGATTATTCGGCAGAGGTGCAACCGAAGGTGAGCGCTGCGTAAGGTTTTTCGCTATTCGGATTTGGCGGACGCCGTCCATCTTTGGGCGGCGTCTTCGTCTGTGCTCCGCGAAGAAACCCAACTCTCGCCCTCTGGGCCCGACTCTTTCTTCCAAAACGGGGCTTTGGTCTTCAGCCAATCCATAAGGAACGCCGCGGCTTCAAATGCTGCTTGACGGTGGGCGGACGCGGTGATGACCAAAACAATTCTGTCACCTGGTTTCAATGGCCCGACCCGGTGAATGATCGTGCTTGCCTGAAGCGGCCAGCGCTTGTGTGCTTCTGTCTCAATCTCGCTCAGGGCTTTTTCCGCCATGCCCGGATAATGCTCAAGGGTCATTGTCTCTACATCGCGGTCTTCATTGCGTGAGCGCATGTGCCCTACAAAGGTTACCGTGGCGCCGATGTCGGTGCGTCCGGCAACAAGCTTGTCCATCTCGGCGCCAGGATCGAAATCCTCTGTTTGCACGCGAACCATGGCTCAGCCCCCTGTGAAGGGCGGGTAGAAGGCGATTTCGGATGCGCCGCCGATTAACGTGTCGTGATCCACTTCCTGCATGTCGAGTGCGACATGCACCACATTCATGTCCTCAAACGCGGTGGCGTATCCCTCGCCGCGACCAGCAAGATCACCAATGAAGTCTCGAACGGTCAGAGTGTCGGTGCCGTTCAATTCGATTTCTTCTTCGGCCATGCCGATGCGGTCTCGAAACCATGCGAAATAGAGGACTTTCATGTGAACCCTGTCTTATTCAGCGGGTTTTTCGTCATCTTCAATGACGTGACGGAGCCCGCCTCTGAAATAGTCGTAGCCTGTATATAGGGTGAGGCCTGCCGCAATCCAAAGAAGCCAGATGCCGATCTGCTGGGTACCAGGCAAGATTGTTTCGCCGGCGTCGCCTGCCAGCAAAAAGGCGATCGCGATCATCTGGATGGCTGTTTTCCATTTCGCCAATTGACTGACGGGAACGCTTACACGTACCTGGGCTAGAAACTCCCGGAGGCCGGAGACCAAGATCTCGCGGCTCAGGATAATAATGGCGGCCAGCACAGAGCCCCAGCTGATGGTGTCATTGGCGATCAGCATGAAGAGGGCGGCTGAGACCAAGAGCTTATCTGCGATTGGGTCCAGCATACGCCCAAGGTTTGACGTCTGCTCCCAGGCCCTTGCGAAATAGCCGTCGAAATAGTCAGTGATGGCTGCAAGTGTGAAGATGCTGAGAGTTGTCCAATTGGCTGCTGGCCCTTCCAGGTAAAACCCTGCCACCAGCGCTGGCACCATTAGGATGCGGGCATAGGTGAGCAGGTTGGGCAAGCTCGTCAGAACGGCCGTTCGTCGGTCCAGTTTGCTGCTCTGTGTTTCCGTCATACTCGCACCTTAACACCGGAATACGTCAATCGGGTGTTCCGTGGAAATGATCATAGACTGCTTTGGCAACTTTTTCAGAGATACCCTCAACGGAAGCCAGATCTGTGAGGCCGGCCCGTGAGACGGCTTTGGCGGACCCGAAATGATGGAGCAGGGCACGTTTGCGGGCGGCGCCGACACCCGGCACATTGTCGAGCGGGTTTGATTTGGCCTGTTTGGCCCGTCTTACGCGGTGGGAGCCGATGGCAAAGCGGTGCGCCTCATCACGCAGCCTCTGCAGGAAATAGAGCGCCGGGCTTTTCTCCGGCAATGAAAATGGGTCGCGGTTGGCCATAAAAAAGCGTTCGCGGCCGGCGTTCCTGTCCGGTCCTTTGGCGATCGAGACGACCGCCACATCGTCGATACCAAGCTCTGTCATCACTTCCATGGTGACGGAGAGCTGTCCCATGCCGCCGTCAATCAGAATGATGTCCGGCCAGCCATTCGTGCGTTTTTCGTTCGTGTTCTGCGCAGGGGTTTGTTCCGATGCCTCTTCAGATTCATCTGCTTCAGCGGCGGCGCTTTCTTTGAGCAGGCGCGTAAAGCGTCGCGTGAGGACCTGGCGCATCATTCCGTAGTCGTCGCCGGGCTCTGTGTCGTCGTCCTTGATGTTGAATTTCCGGTACTGGTTTTTCTGGAAACCCTCTGGACCGGCGACGATCATTCCGCCGACCTGGTTCGTCCCCTGGATATGACTGTTGTCGTAGACTTCGATGCGCTCTGGCGGGGTGTCGAGACCGAATATCTCTGCCAGCTCATTGAGAAGTTTGCGTTGGGTTGCGGATTCTGCCAGGCGGCGGCCCAGGGCATCTGTGGCATTGCGGAGCGCATGTTCCACGAGTTCCCGCTTCTCACCACGTTGGGGGACAGACACCATAATGCGTCGCTCAGCTCTGATGGAGAGCGCCTCGCCCAGAAGCGAGCGTCCGGGAACATCATCGCTTAAGAAAATTTTCGGCGGCGCGGGCCGCTCATCATAAAACTGCGCCAGGAACGCGTCGAGGACTTCGGCGCAGGTGAATCCCTTTTCGTGCCGCGGGAAATAGGCGCGGTTGCCCCAGTTCTGGCTGCCACGGAAAAAGAAGACTTGTACGCAGGTCTGGCCACTGTCTTCGGCGATGGCAAAGACGTCGGCATCTGTGACCGATTGCGGATTGATGCCCTGGTGGGACTGGATGTTCGTCAGTGCGCGAATGCGGTCCCGATAGATAGCAGCGCCTTCGAAATCAAGTTTGGCGCTGGCTGCTTCCATCAAGTCGGCCAGGTGTTCTTGCGTCCTGCGGCTTTTGCCTTGCAGGAAGTCGCGCGACTCGGCAACCAACTCCGCATACTCCTCTTTGCTGATTTCGCCGGTGCAGGGCGCTGAGCAGCGTTTGATTTGATAGAGCAGGCAAGGCCGTGTCCGTGCGTCAAAGACAGAGTCGGTGCATGAGCGCAACAGAAAGGCCCTCTGGAGCGTGTTGAGGGTACGTGTGACGGAGCCAGCGGAGGCGAAAGGGCCGAAATAGTCGCCCTCTCGAGAGCGGCTGCCGCGATGTTTCACTACCTGCGGATAGTCGTGATCCGAGGTAAGTAGGATATAGGGGAAAGACTTGTCGTCGCGCAGCAGGACATTGTAGCGGGGCTTCAGCTGCTTGATCAGATTGGCTTCAAGCAGGAGCGCGTCGGTCTCGGTCGCTGTGGTGATGAACTCCATGGCCTCGGTTGAGGAGATCATGCGGGCGATGCGGTTGGAGTGGCCAGCGAGTTTCGTGTAGCTTGTTACCCGCTTTTTCAGGCTGCGAGCCTTGCCGACATAGAGGACGTCTCCGTTGCTCTTCAGCATTCGGTAGACGCCGGGACTGTCGGGCAGGGTTTTGACCTTTTCGGTGATCAAAGCCGCGCCATGAAGCTCTTCTGCCTCACTGTTCATGGCGTTTTTGGTCATCGCTGTTCCTAGTCCCGTTTATGTAGAGTTTTCGCCTATTAGATTGGTGTAGTAGTGGCATAGCAGTGGCATAGCAGTGTTGAATAGAAGGACGTGTCAGGTGTCGCTTTTATTCCCCAAACTCTGCGTCTTTACTGGACCGATCTGTTTCACCTGTGGCCTGTGGATAAAGTTGTTGAGAATCTCAAGGGATTCGACGCAACTGATTGTCGCACAACGATTATTCGAATTATTGGGTCCAAGTCACCAAATTGTAACCTATTGAAAAAAAACAGAATTTTTGATCGGGCAGGCTGTTTGTGGAGATAGGCCCCAAATTAGGCCTCTAGACCTTATGGTTAATTGGATGGTTGTTGCTGTGTGCACAAATGTCCGCATGCGGTCTATTCGTATATGACAAAAATATGAAAAAATTCAATGGCCTAAAGGTAGTCTTGTTGTTTTACTTAAGCGCTTTTCTCACCTAGCTGGGTGCCCGCCCGCGCTCAATTTCCACACCTACACTTGCCACTTCAGCAATCGCGGCAAGCTTTTCTACCCGAACCCTGGCGCACTCAACTCGGGCGTCCTCCAAACATCTGGAGGCGATGCGCTCCGCCAGGGTTTCGACGAGATTAACGTGTCCCTCGGCCAGCAGGTTTTTGACCTTGTTGACGATTTGCTCATAGCAAACGACATTCTCCAGCGCATCGCCATGGGTTACTTCCCGCACCGTTAGGTCAATATTGAAGCGCATGGGTTGCTGGAAACCGTCTTTTTCATGGGCATAGACCCCAATTTCCCCATCAAGCACCAGATCACGGACAAAGACATGACGAATTGACTGGGACGCATCAGCGATTCTCAGGCGGGTCACATTATCCAAGCTGGCGTTCGGGTCTTCGACATTGTTTGAGGTGCGATGGCTCATGGAATTTTGGTCCTTGTTCGCGCTCTACGACGTTATTCAGGTCCGACAGCGTCAGGGGTTTCCCATGCGAGATGCTGACCGCTGTCGAGAGCGATCATTTGGCCCGTCATGGCCGGGCTGGCAAGGATAAATCTCACCGCGGCGCGAATTTCTTCTGTCGAAATCTGCCGCTGTAGCGGCGTTGATGCTACCTGTGCTTGGAAATCGGCATTGGATTGGCGATCATTGGAAAGGGTGGGGCCGGGGCCTATCCCATTAACCCTGATCTTTGGGGCCAAGGATTGGGCCAGGGTCTGCGTCAGAGTCCACAGGCCCGCCTTGGAGGTGGTATAGGAGAGAAAACGCGGCGTCAGGCGCCAGACGCGTTGATCGATGATGTTGATGATGTTCCCGGAATTGCTCTTAGGGAGCTGTTTCGCAAAGGCCTGAGCTAGGAACAACGGCGCGCGGAGGTTGGTGTCCATGTGGGAGGACCAGCTGTCCGGCGTCAGGCTCTCCAGGTCGTCATTTGCGAACAAGGAGGCATTGTTGATGAGGGCCGTCAGCGGGCCAATTTCAGCACGCGCCCGTTCCATGAGTGGGGAGAGGGCGTTTACGTCCGCGAGGTCTGCCTGAAGGGCGGTTGCGCGGCCTCTTGCATCAACAATGTCTTGAACAGTCTTGGCCGCTGCTTCAGCAGATCCACGATAATGGACCGCGACCCCCCAACCGTCGGCAGCCAGCCCAAGTGCGATAGCGCGTCCGATGCGTTTCGCCCCGCCGGTAATGAGCACATTTTTCATTGAGGGATTTGTCATCTGGGGAGCTTAAGCGCCGTGCATTGTAGCGGCACGGTCCGCAACAAAGAGGAAATAGAGATAGGCGATATAGCCGATCAGGAAAAACGTGCCTGCTGAGCGTGTGATGGTACCTCTCGACATAGCGAATGGTACCACCAGCAATGCGGCGATCAACATTACCCAGAGGTCGAACCAGAGGAAGGCAGGCGGAACGTCGATCGGAGCCACCATGGCCGTGATGCCCATGACTCCTAGAATGTTGAAAAGATTCGACCCAAGGACATTGCCGACCGCGATGTCAGCCTGTCGGCGAAGCGCGGCAATGACCGTCGTTGCAAGTTCGGGCAAGGATGTGCCGAAGGCGATGAGCGACAGACCGATGGCACCGTCTGAGACACCGAAGGCTCTGGCGATCTCTGTTCCGCCATCAACGATGAAGTGAGCGCCGAGAGGAAGGCCTAGCACCCCGGCTGCGAGAAAGAGCGCAATCATTAAGGGGGTTTGAGGGAGGCCGGAGCTTTCGTCGGGCAGTTCGAACTCTTCTTCAACGGAGGAGGCGCCAGATCCATTGGCTGTGTTTACTGCGTGGGTTGCGACATATCCAAGGAACAGAAGCAGGAGCGTAAAGAGGATCAGTCCTTGCCAGAATACAAGCTGACCAAACAGAGCGAGGAATATGAAGATAAGGGTCGCAAATACCATAAAGATGGTATTTCGGCGGACTGATACCTGATCGCAAAGTGTTGGGTAAATCAAAGCGGGAATACCCAGCACGAGAAGCACATTGGCGATATTGGACCCGACAATGTTCCCGATGGCAATGCCGCTCGCGCCGGTAAGTGCTGCTTTGATGGAAACAACCAGCTCCGGTGCAGACGTCCCAAAGGCCACCACAGTTAACCCGATGAGCATTGAGGGTATGCCTAGCTTGAGAGCGAGTGAGACCGCTCCTCGGACCAACAGGTCGCCACAAAACAGCAGAATGACAAAACCGCTGATCAGCGAGAGGTACATCATGCGAAGCCGCTCCGAAAGAAGAAGTCGCGAAGGATCGTGGAATCGATCCAATAGTGTGCTATCGCGGTTAAGCTCCCGTCGGCGGTCATTTATTTTCTTTCTTAACGTCGATCCCCTATCTTCCATATATAGGGGCCTTACGGCTGAAGTAAAACTGCTCAAATTGAGCTGAGGTGTGCGTGGCATGCCCGCAACACGCGATAGTGATGGAGATATAGCTGGTGGAAGCGGGTGCTGGACATATAGAGATCGTTCCCTATCTGAGGGAGATAGTGGTTTTTCTGGTTGCCTCTGTGCTGATCGTGCCTCTGTTCCAATGGATGAGAGCCAGTCCAGTCTTGGGGTATCTGGCAGCAGGGGCCCTGATCGGCCCCTTTGGCCTTGCGGTGATTGCGGACACGGAAGGTGTAGCCCGGCTGGCTGAGCTCGGGGTTGTGTTTCTTCTGTTTACCATTGGCCTCGAATTGCCGTTTGAGCGGCTGCTGGCAATGCGTCGTCTCATCTTTGGATTGGGTGGATTGCAGGTGCTCATCGGCGGGTCTGTCCTTGCGCTCTTTGCAAGCATGTGGGGCAACTCCATTGAAGCATCTGTGGTTATTGGTTTTGCGCTTGCGCTTTCCTCTACTGCTATTGTTACCCAAGTGTTGATTGAACGCAGCGAGTTCGCAACGCCGATGGGACGTCGGACATTCTCTATCCTATTGTTTCAGGACCTCGCGGTTGTGCCTCTTATTATGCTGGTCGCCATTCTTTCGAATGGCGGTGCGGAGGGACCGCTTGATCTCGCCAAATTGATCGGGATCGCGGTTTTGCAGGCAGTTGCGGCGATTGCATTTATCCTGATCGTTGGCAGGTATGCGTTGCGGTACCTGTTTCGCCTAGTTACCTGGGCAAGGTCACCTGAGCTCTTCATGGCGTTAACATTGCTGGTTGTGCTGAGTACGGCCTGGGCGACCGGTCAGTCCGGTCTCTCTATGGCTTTGGGCGCCTTCCTAGCCGGGCTTGTCTTGTCGGAAACTGAATTCCGCCCACAAATCGAAATCGATATTCAGCCGTTTAAAGGCCTCTTGCTCGGCCTGTTTTTTATCAGCGTCGGGATGGGGCTCGATTTCGCGATCATGCAGGCCATGCCCTATGAAATCTTCCTGGGTGTCGTTGGTCTGATCGGCATCAAGGCGATTATGATCTCGTCACTCACCGTTGCGTTTGGTGTGACCGCCAGTCAAGCAGTGCGGACCGGGCTGTTGTTGAGTGCGGGCGGCGAGTTTGCATTTGTGATTATTGGTGGAGCGATGGCTGGCGGCGTTCTTGACCGCGAGGTCGCCCAATACATGCTGATTGTTGCCGGTGTGTCTATGGCCCTAACACCGCTTCTTATGATTGCGGGCAATGGTGTCTCTGCTCTTATTGCCAGACGTTATCACGTCGAGAAAGAAGTTGAAGTGTCTTCGATTGATGATGATCTGAGCGGGCATGTCATCATTGCTGGTTATGGCCGCGTTGGTCGCACGGTGGCTCGGCTCCTTTCTGAACAGATGGTTCCCTTTGTGGCGCTGGACATGAGTGTGGCGCGGGCGCAGGAAGCACGAAAGAATGGCGAGGCGGTATTTTACGGCGATGCGGCGCGTCACGATGTGTTGGAGAGGGTCGGGGCAAACCGGGCGGCAGCTATTGTCATTACACTGAATGATCATGCTGCAAGTACAAAAGGCGTCGCTTCGGTTCGAGCCAAATGGCCGAAGCTCCCCGTGTTTGTGCGTGCTCATGATCTGACGCATTCTCAAGAACTCATGAAGCTTGGCGCTACAGGCATTGTGCCGGAGACGCTGGAAGCATCCTTGCAGCTTGCCTCAGATGTTCTGCATTCACTCGGCACGCCGCACGAAGCGATTGTTCCTCACATGGACCGGGTTCGTGAGGAGGGATATGCGCGGGTGAACCCGGACGCAGACCAGACCTGATGGCTCAACTGTGCCTCAGGACATTTCTTCTGGGACTGTGCGCTTTTTCGATTTTCGCGGTCGTTCATAGAGAACGGTCGGGTAATCTTTGAGCGGATTTACTTGCTCACCTGTATAGGCCCAGTCCGGCATTTCGCTCATTCGGACATGGTAGCGCGGTTCGCGCCCTACGCCCTCGCCAAACAATCCGCGAGGTGTGCTGACCATGTGGGGCGATGCGTCGCGCTCATAGGTAACTGGAGTGCCGCATTCGATACAGAAGCGCCGTGTAACGGCACGTTCGTCATCCCGATAGTGACTGAGTGCTTCGCCGCCGCTCGTAATCCGAAAGCGTTTGCGCCAGGAGCCGACATAGGTGACGGACGATGTGCCCATGATACTCCGCGTCGCTGCGGAGTGGTCGTGATAGGCCCACCTGGCGGGATACTTGATTTCGAACTGTACAATCCCACAGCCACAGGCACCCTTCACCCATTCAGGGTGCGCCAAATAGGCTTTGTCGCTTGTTTGCTCGTTGCTTTTGCGAGGCATGATGCTCTTTCTTCTTGTTTCACGAGATTGTCAGATGCAGGCTTGATGCAAAGGTTCGACAATAGTCAACAATAACAAGAACCAATCAAGGTGAGGGAAGGGGATCCGATGTTTGCTGAATTTATGGATGCTTGGGCGGTTGCGCAGGCAGAGCAGGAAGTTTTTATCGCAGCGTTGCCACAATGGGTACAGCTGTGGATGAATTGGATGCTGCTGGTGCTGGGAGTCGGTGCGCTGGCTTTTTCGATTTTTAAGGTCGAAGCCCGCTGGCTGTTGCTGGCAATGGTGCTGACCATCCCGGCGACAATGATCCTCGGTGTCTATGTGGGCTGGAACGGCCTGTGGGGCATCACACATCTCATTTTGTGGACACCCGTCGCGATTTATATGGCACGGCGTTTCCCTCAGATTCAGGTGAAGAGCATTTATGGTGTCTGGTATGTCTTGGCGCTCGCAACCTTGTGGATATCGCTCATCTTCGATGTGAAAGATGTCGGTCAGTATCTGCTGAGCTGAAGCGTCAGGTGGGCTGGCCCTGCTTGAGCAGTTCGTCGATCAGCTCGCGCTGCTGAATGGCGCCGCTGTCGCCACCGCCAAAGAGCAAAAGGCCGGACGCGTAGCTTGAGCCATAGGTGCGGGCAAGATTTACGGTCTGGCCGATTGCTTCAATAAGCTGCCGGTCGTGCAGCGTGCTTAGCGGATGAATAAAGGTGCTCCAGAGTAGGTCCTTGGCGATCGCATATCGGGCATCCAATGCGCTGTCGAAATTTGCCTGCATGATGCGGGTGAGGTCTTCCGGCGTCAGCGTATCGGCTTTGCGAATGGCGACCAAGATACGCATCCGATTGTTCGCTGCGTCGGTGACGATGACAACCGGTAGATCGGCAATGGTGAGCTGCCAATTTCCGTTTTGATTTTGCAGGTCCTCGTCCAAACGCTCGAGGATTATGTGCATGGCCTCAAGGGACATGGTGTCCTCGCGCAGGGTTGTCTCTTCTTCAGCAAAGCTGGGCGTCACAAGAATTGTTAGAACGGCTGTGATGAGTGTGAGTGCGCGCATGAGCTCCCCCCTGTAAGAACAATGTCTACAGGATAGACGTGCTGTGGCCCTCGTCTATGCACAGCTTCGTGAGTTCAGTTTCCGGCGTTTTCCTGCATCCACAGAAGTGAGGCTGTCAAACCTGACAGAGAGAGTGGCACGGTGAGGTCCTGTCCGTACTCGCTTCGATAGGCGAATACAATCTCGGACCCTGCACGCATAGCCTCAACCAACTGGTTGGTTTTTTCTTGAGGGCCAATAAAGTAGTCATTGACCGCGTGTGGCGTTTCAATTTCATTTGGCTGAAGCACTGCGATTCTCTCACCATCGACGGTAATTGTGATGGGTTTGCTCCGGTCCATCATTTCAAAAACGGCAATGAATGAAATACGCAGCGGGGCATCGCGCCGCTCGCGGCTGACGCGTAGTTGATAATCATATCCTGCGGGCGCTTCTGTATCGTGAACATAGGTGTTGGCGGAACAATATCGGGAGCCGTCGTCCCGGGGTTGGCGGCAGGAAACAAGGAAGTCTTTAAAATAACGCCGGTTTTCACAGAATGGTGCAACGGAGCAATCAGCTCCTTGTGCTGGTGCGTCCGGATTGTCGAGTACCGGGTCTGGCGTTCTTGCTGACTCAGGTGCTGAGGCGCGTTTGTAAATAACCGGCCATTTTTCCGGCAGCCTGCCCTGGCATTCGCCCTCATAGGCATATTCCGTCATGGCGAAATCGTACCCTGTCCAGACCCAGGACCCAATTGAGCCGCAATCGCCAACGCCGCGGCCTTTGACGAACTCGGTGAGGCGGCCTGTCTTGGTATCAATATCGGCATTGATGAGCGTGTCCGAGGCGGACCAGCCGAGTCCATCGCTATAGCGGGCGAAACTGAGCGTGTCCCAGGTCGAGATATCGCTTTCATCGTCGCGTCGCTCCAGAAGTATTTTCACCGCCATATTGTAGGCGGCAAGCTGGCAGGGAACGAGATGGAGGCGCGCATTGGCGCTGAGCGTTGCGCCGACCCACATGTCACTTGTGTCGAGATTCTCGGGCAGGAAACAGTCGGGATCATCCAATGCGCGATCAATGATGTCTTGCGGCGGCGGTGCCATAGGTGTTGTGTTGAAATCGGCGAGGGCAGGTGTGGCAAGAAATGTGAGCAGGGCTGCCATCAGGCGTTTCATGGTCGCTTCTCCCAGGGTTCCAATGTTCCGGCAATGGTGCGGGTATCGAAGCCACGATAGGCCCGCAAGGTGGCGCCGCAGATTTCGTCATGGGTGAGCCAGCGGGACCTGTCGTCTTCTACGACAAATCCCAGAATAACCTGGCGATAGGTCTTGCCTCCATGAGCCTGCATGGCTTCCAGACGCCGATCTGCAAAGCCGTTGGGCTTGCCTGATGCGGAGCCCATAATCTCGATGATCTTGCCGCCGGGGATCACACAGTCCGCGATGCCATCACGGAGTGTGTGTGCTTCCGGGTGAAGCCAGGTGACGGCCAGATCTACTGGACCGCGCACGCGCAATGTGTCGAGGAAGTGGGCCTCGTCCGTATAGTCGAGGGGAAGCTTCATGACTTTGTCGTCAAGGAAACTTTCGCCAAAAGAGAACTTGCTCGCGCTACGTGCGCAGAGCGTTGTGTGCTGGCTTTCGCCAACAATCTGGCGGGCGACCGGGGCCAGCATGCCCGTGGTGCCGATGAGGAGTGCGTGATCTGCCATGCCCTATTTGTAAGGGGTTCGACAGGGAGGAGCCAGTTTTTAGGGGAGCCAGCCTTCAGACAGCCCAGCTTTACGCAACATTGGCCTCGACAACCAGAGCAGCTGACTCGGGGTCCTGGTGCAGCCAGGCGGGGCGATCTGTTTCTGCGTTGAACATGCGCGTTGCGGTGTCAGGAAAGCGTTCCACCATGCCTTCGCCATAATCGAGGGTGGTGAGGGTGATGGCGTAGGCGATGTAGCGGATGCTGTCGTCGCTTGCTTCGCTATAGGGGAGCGCCAGGTTCTCAAATTCGATGAGACGCCCTGTTGAGGTGCGCGCCCTGGACATGGTCCAGCGGCCAAAGGGTGCGTCGCGGCCATGCTCTTCATAAAAATTGCCGATGACAGTTTCGAGCTTCGCACGTGCCTCGTCGTTCATGGGAGTTTCCGCAAACTGGCCGGTAAGGTCTTGGCCGAAAGCGGCAGCAAGTCCGGTGCCGAACAATGTATAGCGGGCGCGGCCATCCGCTTCGTGTTTCAGCATGGCGAGGTTGGGCATGAAGGGGGCTAAGTCCATCAATGGCATGTCGGTCTTTGCTGGAACGGTGGTTTTTGCGTCTGTCCGAGCGCGATACCAGAGATCGGCAAAGCCGACAGTTTTTGGCGATTGCAGAGCCGGATTTTGGTCTTGTGGTCCACCCATCCCCAAAGACTAGACCTATGGAATTAATAGAAAGCAAAATCAGAGGCTAAGTGCGACAAACCGACCCGGAATTCTGGCGTGTCTCATCCTGCCTTCGAGACCTTCCGTCCTGAGCCTACCAGCTCACCGTGTAGTTGGCGGTGAGGGCGACGTCTTCCAGCTTGCCGGTCTGTTCTGCGCGGTCGGTATAGAGATCCAGATGCATCCGGACGCCCTTTTCGCGGACGGGCGTGTATTTCTGCACGAGGGCGTCGCTGGCCGCTTCGATTTCGGCTTTGGTGGCGGTGGGAACGGGGGTTCTGAGACCTGCATCGGGGGCGAGAAACTGCGTGGCGGGCAGGCGGGGTACGATCCCGATCTGGGTCAGCTGCGAATCCGACCCGCGCAATTCCACCTGGGGCAGCGCGCTGGCGGGCGCGGTGACAGACAGGAAAGCGGCAATCAGTGCCAATATGGAACAGATGCGAGGGCTCATAGTCTCATGAAGCAGGAATCGCGCCTCTTTGTACCGCTCACGGCCATCTCGCTTCGCTCTCGGCCTCCGCCCGATCGACTTTGGGAGGTGGCCTGACCGGTCGGGCCACAGTCGTGGCCTTGATTGGTTTCATTCGCCGCCCTTCCCTCTTTGGCTAATAGAGGTCACACTGGTGGCCTGTTGTTTGTTAGTTTTTTGAGCGGTGTGTTGGGAGTTGGTGGTCATGGGTCGCGGTCGGTTTTTGAGGTTGGTGCGTGGGGCGGCTTTGCTCGTGGCTGGAGCAACGCTCTCCTTCGGGGCCGTCGCCGCCATTGACGGGCTTGATCTCTCGCCGGGCGTGGGCGGCTCCCCTGACATTGAGAAGGGCACGGCTCTGCCACCACCGCCGGATTTCCTCACGCCCGCGACCCCGCGCCCGCGCGGCGGCCAGTTTGAAGCCGCCTCCCTTCCCGCTGAAAAGCCGGTGCGGCCGTTTACGGAAGTGGGCTACGGCCCTTATGTGATTGGCGAGGCGGTGGACCTTACCGACCCGGACATTGCCGCATCCGGCCCGATCAACCCGGAGTGCCACACTGTGCGTTTCGATCATCCGGCGGGGCCTCTCTATCTCATGATTGTGGAGGGCATGGCTGCGCGGCTTGATGTGAGCAGCATGGGGCCAGAAGGTGTGACAACCGGACCGTCGCTGCCGAATGGCGTCGGCCTTGGCAGCCCGGTCACAGACATCCAGGCGGCCTGGGGCGACAAGGTTGCGACCGAGCCCAACAAATATGGTGTGGGTACGGACTATGTGGTGACGCTGTCTGACAGCAAAGGCCTTGTGTTTGAAACGGACGAGGGCAAGGTGACGGCCTACCGTGTGGGCCGCCCGCCAGAAGTGCATTGGGTGGAAGGCTGTTCTTGAGCCTGTATTTGTCGTGCACTTGAGATCCTTTATTTGAAAGCAGTCACCACCCGACCCGGGTGTCCGAGCGCTAACGAGGACGGGTGAGGGGGGCTCTCGCTCAGTCCCTACCAGGGAATTTTGTAACGCGCGGAGAATTTCAAGTCGGTGAGTCGCCCGTCGAGCTGGAGATTGTCGGTCTCCATGCGCCAGCGCAATCCACTTACTTTGAGGCGGGCCGGATCGCCGGTAAGCGGCATCGTCAGATTGCTCCGGAAGTAGCGACGTTTTGGTGCGCGGGTCGGCGCGGCGATAACAGGGCGGGCGGCGGTCATGCTCACTTGCATATCGTAGGGTGCATTGAGGCTCGCAAAGGCGGCGGCGAGCGTCGCCGGTCCCGGGGCGGGCGCGCCCGTCTCGGCCTCGGCGGGGCCCAGGGAAATCCACAGGAAGGTGCTGATCACGGCCAGCACCCGGACCATGGGGGTCCTTTTGTGCTGTGCAGCCATAGATGAAGTCTAGCATGGGGGCGCCTCCCACATGTGTCCTAAGTTGGGAATTTGCTGCCTTAGTTCCGCCTATTTTTCTTGCGGTTTAACCTTACCAATTGGTGTCGCGATTTAATGATCTGTATGCGGATATTTTTATTGTCATCCTCGGGCTTGACCCATACATCGAAGCCGTCATCCCGGGCTTGACCCGGGATCCATAGGGCGTCTCGATTCAGTATGGACCCCGGCTCGAAGACCGGGGTGACAATATGTGTAAGGAGTGGACGCCCACGTGACGAAAGCCCCAACTACCCCACCAACTCCCCATACACATCCAGCCAATAGCGGGCGGCGGCGCGGTGGTGCTGCCGCTCTGCCATGAGGGCGCGCATGAACGCCTCTTGCCCCGCATGGCCCCCATTTTGATTTGGGGGGTCTTGCGGAGGAAGGTGACCGCGCGCCGGGTTCACATGGGCCAGCGCGTTTTGAATGCGCTCGTCCGCATTGGCGTAATAGGCCCGTGACGAATGAGTTCCGGGGGGCGGCAGATAGGCGAGGTTCAGCTCGTCTTGCTGTTCGTCTTGTGGGTTTGCGTCTTCAGGGTCACCATCTCTTGGATCACCATCTTCTGTGTCACTGCCTTCTGTATCACTGGGGGAGGTCATGTCAGCCCCTCCTGTTTTGGACGGCGCGCGCGCAAGAGGTTGGCGTGGTGGCCTCGTCATCCGTTTCGGAAGAGGCGTGTCCGGCGAAAACAAAAAGCCGGATGTTAAGCAGCGCCCTCTATGACAAGGGAGCACGATCACCTTTAGGCTGAAGCTGAAAATTATAATCAGTTTATCATACCTACACTGACTTATGGGAATAGCGGCGCGTTTCTCGGTGTGGCTGTCTTTCTTTGTACTGAACGCGGGACGGTGTATGCGCAGGATGTGGTGCCATTCTTGGTGTTGACAATGCTTGGCGCTATCGCCGGGCTATTAAGCGCCGACTTTTTGTCTCTGCGTGGCTATGAGTAAGGTGCCCGATATCTCGATGGTAGTTATGAGTTTGTTCGGACCTCAAAAATGATGAAATCGTTTGAATAGCCACGGAAGGTGACTGTATGGCGATGGATTACAATTGTTCTTAGCTGACTGTCTGGGGTGTTATTGGTCTTCGCCGCTATAAGCTTTGTTTTTGTTTTGAGCGGCGGATGGCCAGAGTGGGCTAAAATAAGCTGTGTATAGAAAAATTGTTCCTGTATTGTTCTCGGTGGTGGTGGTATCCTCCGATCATAGACACCAGATATGGGGGCTGTTTTGGCGCTAACATCCGTTGAACTCTGCGCAGGTGCAGGAGGGCAAGCGCTTGGGGTGGAGCAAGCAGGATTTGGGCATGAAGCCTTAGTTGAGCTGGACAAGCACGCTTGTGAAACCCTTCGTCTTAATCGTCCGAACTGGCCGGTGTTTGAGGAGGATTTAAACTCTCCTACTGAGTTTGACGCAGGAGACTATGTCGGCATTGATCTCTTGGCGGGTGGATTGCCCTGTCCGCCGTTCTCCGTAGCAGGCAAGCAATTAGGCGAACAAGACGAGCGAAATCTTTTTGATCGGGGCGTCGAACTTGTTGACGAAATTCGACCATCAGCGGTGATGTTTGAAAATGTTAAAGGCATGCTCAACCCCTCTTTTGATGATTATCGCGGTCGTATTGGCAAACGGCTGAAAAAACTCGGCTATACGCACGGTTGGAAACTTCTAAACGCGTCGGACTTTGGCGTGCCGCAATTACGGCCACGGGTGGTCTTGGTTGCGGTTCGTTCTGATCGGAGTGGAAATTTTGAGTGGCCTGATGCGCGGGATTTTTTGCCGCCTAAGACGGTGGGTGAGACTCTGCATGATTTGATGGCGATTGATGGCTGGGCAGGAGCAGATGCCTGGCGCGACGCGGCAAACAGAATTGCGCCAACGGTAGTTGGTGGATCGAAAAAACATGGCGGTCCTGATCTTGGGCCGACAAGGGCTAAACGTGCCTGGAAAGAACTTGATGTTGATGGGATGGGGATCGCCAATGAACCACCGGCACCTGGCTTTAATGGGATACCAAGATTGACTGTGCAGATGGTGGCCCGCCTGCAAGGTTTCCCGGATGAGTGGGAAATCTCAGGGCGGAAAACAAATGCCTACCGTCAAGTTGGCAATGCGTTTCCACCGCCAGTTGCTAAGGCTGTTGCAAGCAAGATTGCAGCCGCACTGAGCTCTTCAAATCAATATGCAGTGGCGGTCTGAGAATGGCGAGAAAGCCCGGCGCCCGTACCAAGCTGCGCGAACACTTTCTCGCTAACCTTGGGAAAGTGATGAATTCCGAAGAGTTGCGAGAAGTTGCTGGCGGGATTTCTGAGTGGGCGCGTCGTATTCGCGAATTGCGTGACGAAGAAGGGTATCAAATTCTCACACATAATGATCGGGCCTCTTTGAAGCCCGGTGAGTATATTCTTGAGAACCCTAAGCCAGAACCCTCATTTGAGCGTGCTATTTCAAAAGAGACACGCGCCATCGTGTTGGATAGAAATGGCTTTACCTGCCAGATGTGCGGAGCGGTTGCCGGTGAACCGCATCCTTACGATCCCTCGCGGAAGACGCGTCTTCATATCGGTCATATAATTGATAAATCCCAAGGTGGAAGTGATGACCCGTCCAATCTTCGAGCATTGTGTTCGGTGTGCAATGAGGGTGCGGCAAACATCACAACTGAGCGACCGACCTCACAGAAATTGCTCGCCCAGATCAGGCGTGCGCCGGGATCCGATCAAGTCGAAGTGTTGAAGTGGTTGGTCGGAAAATACCCCAAGCAGACAGATTCTTTTAGAACCGAGGATTGAGCTCGTCGCCCCTGGACCCTCGGGTCGAGCCCGAGGGTGACAGTGGTGGTGTGGGGCGACGGCAGAGGTCAGTCGAAGGATGTTTTCTCCACCTTGCACCCTTTAATCCGATGTGGCGGCACGTCGTCTCTTGCGAAGACATGGGCATTGTATTTGGCGGCGTAGACCCTCAGGGCCTCGTGGTAGTCTTCGTGTGACCCGCCAAAGAAGACATCGCCAAAAGAGATTCTGACTTTCGTGGTATTCCAGGCATTGCCTCCACCTTCGCATACGACATTGGGTGTGTTACCGCCGATCCCGTAGCCTATAGCGATGGGGCTGAATTTGCCGTCGTCAATATCACTTTGTAGGTCGCGGGCAGGATCGGAAGCTTCCACAATTGTGGTTGCGATGGCGAACCAAGTCTGAAATCCCATGGTCGGATTGTCTTCAATGAGTGCCAGACCTGCTGTGCGAATTCTCTTTGATAGCGTTCCATCATACTCGCTGTAGGCAGTTGCTTCGCGAGGGATTGCCAGCAGCAAGCATAGTGCGGCAAGGACGAGGGCGCGGATCATGGCCCCTTACGACGCCTTGGTTTGGTCTGGCCGCTCTTCTTAAATGTGCGGGTGCCGGCTTTGCCGGACGCGGAGCGGGCGAGAGGGCGGTCTTTCTCCCCTGCCGCAGCGACGGCGCTTTGGCGCGCGAAGGGATCGTCGGCGATGGCGAGTTCCGTCTGTTCCAGGCGGTGGATTTCGTCGCGCAGCCGCGCGGCTTCCTCGAATTCCAGATCCGCGGCGGCGTCCTTCATCCGCTTTTCCATGTCCTGAATGTGGGCGCGCAGATTGTGGCCCACCAGTTCCACGGTCTCCCCATATATACTTTCTGGGCCCGTGTCGACCGTCACATGGTCTTTCTCGTACATGCTCTCCATGATGTCGCCGATATTCTTGCGAATGCTTTCCGGCGTGATGCCATGTTCCTTATTGTACGCTTCCTGCTTCTCCCGTCGGCGGCTGGTCTCGGCGAGCGCGCGCTCCATAGAGCCCGTCACCTTGTCCGCATAGAGGATGACGCGGCCATCCACGTTCCGCGCCGCGCGGCCAATGGTCTGCACCAGCGAAGTTTCTGAGCGCAGAAAGCCTTCCTTGTCCGCATCGAGGATCGCCACCAGCTCGCATTCGGGAATGTCGAGGCCCTCGCGCAGCAAGTTGATGCCGATCAGCACGTCAAAAGCGCCCAAGCGCAGGTCGCGAATGATCTCGATGCGCTCCAGCGTGTCGATGTCGGAATGCATGTAGCGCACGCGGATGCCTTGCTCATGCATATATTCGGTGAGGTCCTCGGCCATGCGCTTCGTAAGCGTGGTGACGAGAATGCGCCCGCCGCGGGCGGCCACCTGTTTGCACTCGTCAATCAGATCATCGACTTGGCTGTCGACGGGACGGATTTCCGTCGGCGGGTCGATAAGGCCTGTGGGGCGGATCACCTGTTCCACGAAGACGCCGCCGGTGCGCTCCATCTCCCAGGGGCCGGGGGTGGCCGAGACATAGACCGTCTGCGGCCGCATGGCGTTCCATTCCTCAAACTTCAGCGGCCGATTGTCCACGCAGCTGGGCAGGCGGAAGCCGAATTCAGCCAGGGTCGATTTCCGCCGATAGTCGCCGCGATACATGCCGCCGATCTGGGGCACGCTCACATGGCTTTCATCGGCAAAGATGAGGGCATTGTCCGGGATATATTCAAAGAGCGTGGGGGGCGGCTCGCCGGGCTTGCGGCCGGTGAGGTAGCGGGAATAGTTCTCAATACCCGCGCAGCTGCCGGTGGCGAGCATCATCTCAATGTCGAAATTGCAGCGCTGTTCCAGCCGCTGGGCTTCCAGCAATTTGTTCTGGGCGTTGAGCTCATCGAGGCGCTCGCCCAGTTCCTTTTTGATCTGGGTTGCCGCCTGTTGCAGCGTCGGGCCGGGCGTCACGTGGTGCGAGTTGGCGTAGAGCTTGATGAAGGGGCGACGGTCCATCTTGTGGCCGGTCAGGGGATCGAACTCGACAATCTCCTCCACCTCGTCGCCAAACATGTTGACGCGCCAGGCCCGGTCTTCCAGGTGAGCGGGGAAGACTTCCACCGTGTCGCCGCGCACGCGAAAGGTGCCGCGCTGGAAGGCATTGTCGTTGCGCTTATATTGCAGCGCCACCAGGTCCGCGATCAACTGGTTGCGGTCGAGCTTGTCGCCCACCTTCACGGTGAAGGTCATCTCCGAATAGGTTTCTACCGAGCCGATGCCGTAAATGCAGGAGACCGACGCCACGATGATGACATCGTCCCGCTCCAGCAGGGCGCGGGTGGCGGCGTGGCGCATGCGGTCAATCTGCTCGTTGATGGAGCTTTCTTTTTCGATATAGGTGTCGGTCCGGGCGACATAGGCTTCGGGCTGGTAATAGTCGTAATAGGACACGAAATATTCGACCGCATTGTCCGGGAAGAAGTTTTTAAACTCTCCATAGAGCTGTGCGGCGAGCGTCTTGTTCGGTGCCAGAATGATGGCGGGGCGCTGGGTCGCCTCGATGACCTTCGCCATGGTGAAGGTCTTGCCGGAGCCTGTGACGCCAAGCAGCACCTGGTCGCGCTCGCCAGCATTTACTTGGGCGACGAGTTCCTTGATGGCAGCGGGCTGGTCGCCCTTGGGCTCAAACTCCGAGACGAGCTTGAAGGCAATGCCGCCTTCGGACTTTTCCGGCCGCGCAGGCCTGTGGGGCGTGAAGTCCTCCAGCGGATCGCCGTTTGGCGCTCTGGCGGGCGCGCGCTCGACTACAGCACTTTCGGGCACGAAACGCGCGCCCGCTGCTTCTGAGAATCCCGGCTGATCTGTCTTGGTGCTCATGAACCCAATATGGCGCGGAATCACTCCCATTCAAAGGGGGCGGCGCACCTCACCTGTCAGTATATGTCAGGAGGAGCGGTTCGGGGAGCGCGCGCCACCTGCGAGGCCTTCCATAGCTTGCCCTCGTCACGGCGGGATTTTTCGTCGCTATAGCGTTAGGGGAGCGTTACCATTTGGTGACTAGGCATGGCGATGGGTGTGAGGAATAGAGAAAACGCGTGGCGTGGGTCATTCCATGCGTTGGCTCCGCTAAATAACGGGTGCTGGTCGTCCTGCCAATGGGAGCGGGGCCTTCCTTTTTGAAGGACCTGTTCTTTGAAATATAAAGTTGTTCAGTTTCGATATAGTGATGAAGGGAGTTTGGTTTTGACTAACATCTATGCTGCAAATGTGGAGACAGTGGCCTTGCTTGCGTTTGCTGTCTGGACGGTCGTCTTGCTGCTGTTCACTGTGGGTATTTATCGGTGGTCCCGAATTCTGACGCGTCGTGTTTCTGTGAATGAATGGCGCGCCGATGAGACCCAAGGCTCTGCATTCTATCAACGGGCGATGCGGGCTCACGCGAATTGCGTCGAGAACCTTCCCGTCTTTGCAGCAGTGATTATCAGCCTTAATGCCTTTCAGGCATCATCAACACTAACGGCTATCTCAAGCGTTGGTGTTGTCGGCGCCAGGTTGCTCCAATCGCTCCTGCATGTTGCGTTGCCGCAAGGCGTCTTAGTTGCTTCTTTAAGGTTTGGGGCCTTTTTTGCACAGCTCCTATTGATGGGTGTGATTGTGTTTGTAATTGTAACGTCCGCCGAATTTCTCGAGACGGTGCAATTGGCTATGGGCGCGGCTTAGGGATCACGCGCCTGCATAGGGGCACTGATTTGGCATAAATCCGCATGGCCGGAGAAGTCGGCCCTATAGCTCAACCATGTCGAAATCAGATTTAGGCGTGCCGCAGAGCGGGCAGACCCAGTCGTCGGGAATGTCCGCCCATCGGGTGCCGGGCGCGAGACCCTCAGTCGGGTCTCCCTCTGCCTCATCATAGAGATAGCCGCAGGTCCGGCACTGCCAGGTTTTAAAATCAGTGTCCGCCATGGCTGTCATGCCTCAATTCATCTTGAAGCGAATGGGGACAGATTTTGGTCCGCAGACGAAAGAGGATTCCATCCGTTTCGGTGTTCCGTTCAGTTCGACACTTTCCAGACGCGGCAGGAGTTCTTCCCAGAGGATGCGCATTTCCATGCGGGCGAGATGTTGGCCCAGGCAGACATGGGCACCATAGCCGAAAGCGACATGTTTATTCGGTGTGCGGTCCACTTTATAGGCGAACGGATCGTCGAAATGATCTTCATCCCGATTGCCGGATTGGTAACAGAGCATCAGCCAGTCACCCTTGGCGACCTTTTGTCCAGCGACTTCCGTATCTTCGGTGGCGGTGCGCATGAAGTGTTTCACCGCTGTGGTCCAGCGGATCGATTCTTCGATATGGCCATTAATCAGGGATGGGTCTGCTTTCAACTTCGCAAGTTCATCCTGGTGGTTGCAAAGCGCCCAGAGGCCTTCGGCGGTTGTGTTGGACGTCGTGTCGTGGCCAGCTGTTGCTGCAATAATGTAATAGGACATGGCCGCGAAGTGATCGAGGGGCTCGCCGTTGATCTGGCCGTTGGCAATCACGCTCGACACATCGTCGCGCGGATTGGCGCGCCGGTCTTCGGTGATGGCGTTGAAATATTCGATAAATTCGCCAACCGTCTCGGCGATGGAATTGACGCCCGCTTCTGTTCCTTGTGCAGCGTCGCCGCTACGGCTTAGTTCAGGATCCGCCGCGCCGAATAATTCCTGCGTGAGCTTCAGCATTTTTGGTTCGTCGCTTTCTGGAACTCCCAGAATTTCCATGATCACGTGAAGCGGGTAGAGGAAGGCGACGTCACGGGCAAAGTCACACTCCGTGCCGAAGGCGGCCATGCGGTCCAAGAAGGAGCGCGCAATTTCGCGGATGCGCGGCTCAAGCTTTTTTATGTTTTGAGGTAGGAACCAGGCCTGGGTCAGGCGCCGGTAGGCCATGTGGTCGGGATTGTCCATCTGCACAAGCGAGCGCACAAGGTGGGGCGATCCCCCCATCATCTCGCGGACCATCTTGTCGGCTTCAATGGTGGTGAGTACGGCGGACCGGTCGCCATTGTGGAACAAATCGTTTTGACGTTCGATCAGCTGAATGTCGTCGAACTTGGTGACCACCCAGAACGGGTCGACGCCCGTTGGCTCGGCGATGGCGAAAGGTGCTTCTTTACGGAGCACTCTGAAAGCATCGTCGATGGGCGTGCCGACAGCGTAGGCCTTGGGATCAATGATGGTCTCGGCTATGTCCTGGGCAATGCGCATGGGGTCCTCCGCAAAATAAGCGCTCTTGTTTTTTTGAGAGCTTGACACAAAATCTCCTCATGCTCTTGTTTCAGATCAAGGAGATTTCGCTGCTTTTTTGTGTGGTTTTGTTGTTGCGTCAGTTGGGCCAAGCGGACCCTGCGTCATTGGAGATGTGCAGTGATTTAGCGGGTGAAATTTAGCCGCCAAAACTTGCGCGATAGGCTTCCGGCGTCGTCGCCATGTGCCGTTTCATGGTGCGGCGCAGGGTTTCTGCGGTGCCGAAGCCGGTCGCAGCGGCGACGGCTTCAATCTTGTCATCATCTTCTTCCAAACGTCTGCGGGCGGCATCAAGACGCGCGCGCTCAACATATTTGGCTGGTGTTTCGCCGACCTGTTGTCTGAACAGGCGCGCAAAGTTTCTCGGGCTCATGGCGACCTGCTCTGCAAGCGCTGAGACACTGAGATCATCTTCGGGATGTTCGGCAATGTGGGTGAGCAGGGCGTTGAACTTTTCAGTCTTGGCGCTCTGGGCTGCAAGTTGCGCAGAGAATTGTGATTGCCCGCCGGGGCGCCGCAGGAAGAGCACGAGATGACGGGCGACCTGCATGGCGACTTCGCGCCCGAGGTCTTCTTCCACCATGGCGAGCGCCAGGTCGATGCCTGCCGAAACACCGGCGGATGTGTAGGTGTCGCCGCTTTTCACATAGATGGCATCGTCAACGACTTGGATTTTTGGGTGATCGGCGGCAAGCTGTTCACAAGCGACCCAGTGGGTTGTTGCTCGGTGTCCATCGAGCAGTCCCACGCGGGCCAAAAAGAATGCGCCAGAGCAGACACTGCCAAGACGCTTCACTGTGTCTGATTTGCGTTTGATCCAAGGCTGAAGTGCAGGGTCTTTTTCAGCTTCTCGAAGTCCTTTTTCGCTCCCGCCGGCAAAAAGGAGTGTATCAATCGGGCCTTTCACATCTCGGAAGCTTTTCGCGGCGACGATCTGCACACCGTTCGACATGGTGATAGGGCCCGCTTCGTTGGCGACCACTTCAATGGAATAAGGTGCCGTCGCCCGCTCAGAATAGGCAACAAATTGCGCGGCCGTTGCAAAGACGTCTGCAGGCCCGACAACGTCTAACATCATGCCGCCCTCATATGTGTAGATGACGATCTTGCGGAGGGGGGGTGTCGTGGCTGGGCGCATGGGGGGAAACTCCAAACTCAGATTGGCAGAATGTGCTTTTATCGTGTCATTGCAGCCAATGGCATACAAGGGCAAATTGCGCGGATTGATTGGATCTTTGATCAGGAGTTTTCTCATGCTGCACACATTTCCTGCCTTCCGATACGCTTCTCTCTCTGTCTTGTTGACGATGGTGACTTTTTTTGGGTTGGTGGTGGCATTGGGAGAAGCACGGGCGGCCGAGCGGACGATTGTCGTCGTCGCTCAGAACGGAGGAACGGAAGTAACCGACTTTCTGGTGCCCTATGGCGTTTTGTCTCGCGCGGATGTAGGGGACGTGCGGGCGGTTTCAACTGAGGCTGGCTCTGTCGTCCTTTGGCCGGGTCTTACGGTTGAGGTTGATGAGACAATTGACCAATTTGATAGTCGCCTCCCGCAGGGTGCTGATCTGGTAATCATTCCAGCGGTGCTGGACCATGATGACGAGGTGCTTATTGGTTGGCTGAAGCAGCAGGCGGACAAGGGTGCGATGCTGGTTTCGATCTGTGATGGTGCTTTGATCCTGGCGCGCACAGGTGTGCTTGATGGACGCAGGGCCACAGGACATTGGTTTACCGAAGGCACACGCCGGGATCATTTTCCCGATGTCACCTGGCAGACGAATGTGCGCTATGTGCATGACGGCACGGTGGCAACATCGGCGGGGGTCAGTGCCTCTTTGCCAATTTCGCTTTATCTGGTGGAGCAGTTGGCCGACAAAGAGCGTGCGGAGGCTCTGGCACGCGAACTTGGTATGCAGGGGTATGGTGCCGCTCATAATTCAGATGTTTTTGGTATTGGCGCTGGCGAAGTGTGGGTGGCCGCACGCAACTTCACGTTCGGATGGCCGCGCGACGTGTATGCTCTCGCTTTGTCAGACGGCATGGATGAAATCGCGCTGGCTTTCGCCGTTGATATGCTGTCAAGAACTTACAGGTCGGAAATTGTCGCGGTGGGGTCTGCGCCAACCAAGACACTTGGGGGATTGGTCGTGATGCCCGCCCGGCTTGAGCTAGGTGGGTCTGCAGCGGTGATCAGCTTTGACGGGACGGGTGATTTGACCCCTCGTCCTGGCGCATTTGCTCCCAAAGATATCCTGTTGTTCCTCGCAGACCGATATGGAAGGGATAGTGCTGACTTTGTTGCTCTCCAGCTTGAATACCCGCGCTAGCCAGTTTTGCGTCGTTGCCAGATGGGGGGCAGCTGTGGTGCTACTTGCACCCCGATGACGGCAGCTAGAATGAAGCCGCATCCGATCCATCCGAGCAGCGGCAAGCGTTCGCCAAGCAGCAGTGCGCCAAAGAGAGCAGCAAAAAGCGCTTCAGAAGACATAATGATGGCGGCGTCGGACGCTGGGGTGTAGCGCTGACCCACAGCCTGCAGCGTAAACCCCAAGCCACCGGAGATAATGCCGGTGAAAAGGAGTTCCTTCCAGGCGGCAGCCATGTCGGTGAAGGATAGAGGTTCAAACAGGGCCGCCAAAATCAGGCAGAGAAGGGCGGTCACGCCAAACTGGAGTGCCGCCAGTGTGATGGGGCGGTCGGAGCGTCTCGCCAGCGATCCCACCAGCAAGACTTGCAGGGCCCAGAAGACAGCGCTGAAGATCATGATGCCGTCTCCCCAGTTTAACCCGGAGAGTCCGCCTCCCAGAAGCCAAGTGCCCGTGAGGGACAAAGACGCCGCCGGCCAGACAATCCAAGGCAGTCTGTGCTTCAGAGCCATGAAGGCGATGATGGGCACAAGCACCACATAAAGAGCCGTCAGGAATCCAGCATTTGTCACTGTTGTCGCGAGCAACCCCGCCTGTTGGGTCATGCTCGCGATGAAAAAGACGAGCCCAGCTGCTCCCATGAGTGTTGCGTGATCGCGGCGGAGGGGGGGACCTTGTCTGCTTTCTGTCAATACGAAGGGCAAGACGACAAGGGTCGCCAGTAAGAACCGCGTGCCTGTGAAAAGAAATGGACCCAGATGATCCATGGCAGTGGACTGGCCAACGAAAGCAGCGCCCCAGATGAGCGCCGTTAGAAGCAGAAGCAGATCAGCACGCAAACGGGTCATGGGCCCGGTTTATCTGATTGTTGATGGGGCAGCAATCGGTCAAATCGCCTGAGAAGGCTTAACAATGGCGCGCGCATCTGTGACAATTCCATGAGTAGCGACAAAGATCAGTGTTGAAAGGTGAAGCTTGGTGATGCGGTCTGAACGACATTGGTCAATCTATTTACCTGCACTCAGCATCTCTATTCTGTGGGCGGGCGTTTTGTTCTGGGCAGATGGGCGTGAGCCGCCCTTGGAAACGCTGAAACTCCTTGCGTTGGCCGTCGAGGCGATTGCTGTACCGTTGCTTTACCTCTGGGCGTTCTTTCGGGCACGGGGGGCAGCGGTTGAGGTGACGTCAGATGATATTGCGATCTCAACAGGTGGACGGCGGCCGGAAAAGGTGCGTGTCGGCATTGCGTCGGTCAGTAATGTTCAGACCGCACAGTCCTATCTGCAAAAGCTGGTTGGCGCAGGTCAGGTCAGAATCGACATCGCCGATGGTCGTCAATTTGTTCTTGATGATATGAGTGCGCCCGACCGTATTGTTGAGGCAATCAGACCTGATCAAGAGGGTGTAGATAAAGTGGGTGAGATATGAGTGGGAAGATCGATTTTGATGCGAACGCCGCCAAGGCGGTTGAGGCTATGTATCAAACGCCGGATGTTGTCGGGCAGCGGATTGCGGTCCTGGATGCGCTTGGTCTTGCTCCTTATGAACACGTAATGGACATCGGGTCTGGTCCTGGTTTGTTGGCTGAAGATGCTGCCAAGATGGTGGGGGTTGAGGGGCGCGTGCTGGGTGTGGATGTGAGTGATGCGATGGTCACTATGGCGCGGACGCGCTGTGCAGCGTTGCCGCAAGCAGAGTTTGTCAATTGTGATGCGACAAAACTCGAGGCGCCGGATGGCAGCTTTGATGCGGCCGTGTCCACGCAGGTCTATGAATATGTGGATGATGTGGACAGGGCGTTGAAAGAGCTGCATCGCGTTCTGAAACCACATGGTCGAGCCGTTATCCTGGATACGGATTGGGACTCGATTGTCTGGCAGACAAGTGACACGGACCTGATGAAGCGGGTGCTTGCCTGTTGGGATGACCACCTGGCAGATCCTCATTTGCCCTCAACGCTCGCGCGGCGGCTAAAGCGTGTTGGCTTCCAGGTGCCTCGTGTAGAGATTGTCCCGATGTTGAGTGTCGGATTTCAGCCGCACTCCTATGCCGCAGGTATCATGCGTGGCATACGATCTTTTGTGCGCGGGAATGCGGACAAGCACGGGCTGACTGAAGAAGATATACAGCGCTGGTACGACGACCAGCTCCGTTTGGCGGAGCTGGGCGCCTTCTTTTTCAGCGTTAATCGCTACATGTTTGTGGCGACGAAGTAGCGTGAATCAAGCGCCATAGCGGGCGAGGAACGTGTCGATGGCTTCTTCAATGATGGCGTCTTTGTTTGACGGCAGCTTGAAGTTGGGATCGAACATTGTTGGCCACACGAAGTTTTCTTTGATCATGCCGACAATCTGGAGAGATGATATTTTCGTATCGTGAGGTTTGAGTAGTTTGCGTTCAACCAGGCTATTGAGGAAGGCGACAAAGTCCTTGTTGCGCCCGTTGACGCCGCGTTTCAAAAAATCTTTGCCGACATCAGGCACACCAGACGTCTCAGATATGATCGCGCGCATCAGCGCATTGATCCCTGCCCCAAATTGCTGGTTCAGGTAGTCGTTAGCAGCAATCGTCAGCGCTTCTTTAGCGGTCTTCGCGTCTTGGGCGGCACTTTTTGGCATGCCAAGGCCTTCGTAGGACGCTTCAACAATTGAGCTGAACAGCTCTTCTTTTGACCCAAAATGCTTGTAGAGGGTCGCAGTTGAAACGTCGGCTTTACGAGCTATTTCGGCCATAGCCGCATGGGTAAAACCGTTGTCTTGAAACTCCGCACCTGCCGCAGCCATGATCGATTTTCTTTTCGATTCGCTGACCCGACGTCGATAACCTTCCAGTCCCATATTAAGAACTCCTCACAAAAACTCGTGTCCCCCTTGGGCAAAACCGACCTTCAGAAATGCCCCATTTTTATACCATCTTTTGTCATGGAAATCGCTTTCAATGCAAGCATGAACTGTTTTCGATGTGAATAATATTGACGAGGTCTTCCGTAAGCCTTTGAGGTAATTAGTTATTTCATCCTGAAATGCCCTACCTAGGAAGTGAGAATTTGTGTGCTGGCGACCCATTGAGAGACGCGTTGACTAGCCTTTTTATTTAAATCCACTCTTAAGTTAGTTTGGTGGTTGCTGTTGGCAGAAGAGATTGACGCAGGGGAATTCAAGTAGATGAGTCCAGTTCTAAGGATTTACTTGTTCAAAATGGAAAACTGCGCTGATTCGGAGATCGTTCTCAGATCAAATCCTCCTCCGCCGTGGCGAAGACCACATATCTGAGCGGGCCTTGTTCCGTTGTATCGAAGGGAAAGCAGGTGACCAGGGCGAGACGTTTTCCGGGTTCACGAGGGTCAATACCGGATGCCTCTGCGCGGACGATTTTCAGATCGTTGACAATATAGGTGTGGCTTTCACCATCGCGCGCTTCCAGCTCCACGGCATCTCCGATCTGCATGTCTTTTAGAAACTCAAAATGTGTGTCGCGATGGGCGGCAATGACACTGGTGCCTTCTGTACCTGGTTCTGCGCTGTTTGAAAGATGTCCCGGGCCGAAGGCTAAAGCCTCGCCGCTGGCACCGGCCAGCACGATCGCAGACACATTTACACGTGGTGCAGTGACCCGTGCGACGGGCCAGGTGTCAGCCCACTCCCAGGCTTTCACTGGTTTACCGGTTTGTTTGCTCTTGCTCCAGGCATTTTCCAGCAGGGTTTGGGCGAGCTCCGCCTTGGCGTCCATGTAGAGACCCTGGCCCAGCTGCCAACCGCCAAGGGTGGTGAGGCCCAAGGCGGCGGCAAGCAGGAGCGTTGGCGTGATACGCATCACCATCTCCACTTGAAAAAGGGGCTCCGCTCAAATAGAGAGCCATTGCTGGTCTGCTTCATCCAGAGGAACCATCCCGCAAGCAGCGAAAACGCCAGAAGAAGCATCAAGATCCCTTGCATAATGAGGGCTGGCGCTTCACTCGCCGTTTGGGGAAGCGCAATGCCCTGTGTCTGGCTGGCGTCGGCCATCATCATGGGGGCAGGGGCTGCTGCGAGCATGGAGCGCATAGCGCTCGCGCGCTGCATGACGGGTGCTGCCGCATCAGGCTCGCCAAAGACTTTTTCAAACTCCCAGCCAGCTGGCAGGTTTAAAGGGACCTCTGTTTCTGTGAGTTCCTCGCCTGCGGGGCGTGCCGGGGTTTTGTCGACCGCCACCAGGCTTGTGAGGCGGCTCACCAGATGATGGGCAAGGGCAACCTCTGTGATTTCCTTATCAAACGCATCCCAATCGCCGCCCATGGTGCGGGCCGCTTCGAGGGAGGCGATTTTGCGCCGTGCCCAAAGCTGGGAGACGCCGGCGCGATTTGGCGCTTCGTCGGAGATTTCCATGTCGATGGCCCAAACGTCGTCGCCGGTCTTGCCCGTAAGGCGCAGCGTGCCTTCGGTCCCATCAGCGACTTTTGCAGAGAGCACAATGGGCTCACCGCGATAAAGGTCGGGAAGGGGCGTCGGCCAGGCTTCCGCCTCAACACCATCCGGCCAAACAAGGCGTAGATCTGTCATGGCAGGGTTTTCGAGCTTCAGGAACAGTTCCTTCATGCGTTCAGCAATTTGTGCTTCGGATCCAATGTGGGTGAAAGCGCCCCGGCCCATTTCTGCAGCCCGCGTCATGAAATAGCTGTTGGGTGCCGAGCCAATCCCTACAGGGAAAAGCCGGGACCTGCCTGCCTGATCAACAATCGCCTCGAACAATTGTTGTTCGTTGCCGATGGCACCGTCGGTCAGGAAGATCACCTGACGCAGGCGAGAGGTGTCGTTTAGTGGATCATGAAGAGCCGCCTGAAGGGCGGGCAGCATTTCTGTCCCGCCGTCTGCTTCCAGCGAGCGGACAAATCGGCGTGCGACGTTGAGGTTTTCCCGGTCGGCCCGGATGGATTGTTCAAACAGAACTTCATGGGTGTCGTCAAAGCGCACCACGTTAAAGGTGTCGGTTGGTTTTAGGCGGTCGAGAGCCTTCAGCAGGCTCTCTTTTGCCTGAGGCATGCTTTCGCCTGCCATGGAGCCTGAATTGTCGATGACAAAGATGACTTCGCGGGCGGGGGCTGTTTCGATTTCTTCCCCGTAAGGCGGTGTCACCATCAGGAGCAGGTAATCTTCGTCCTTCCAGGTTTCTCGGAAGAGCGCAGCGGTGGGCTCTGACCCTTCTTCTGGTGTCCAGGTGAGTTCGAAGTCACGATCGGCGGGCACATCTCCGTCTTTCAGCGTCAGGGTGGCATTGCGTTCTCCGCGCTCTATGCGAACTTCATGGTGGTGGCTGACAATCCGGTCGATGGGGAAGCCGGCGTCGAGAGACAGGGTCAGCGTGACCGGGTTGATTGGTCCGTCATCGGGATGCTGAACCGGCGGCTCGATGCGATCGCGATCTGGTACAGGATCAATCACACCCCAGCCATTGCGATTGTCGATGTCGACGGTGTGCACAATTGTGGGCTGCGGGTTATAGCGGGGCGCGACAACCATTGGAAAGCGCAGAGAGAAAGTATTGTTCGATTGGCGAATGGTTTCCTGATATTCGATCTGGATGATGACCGTTTCACCAGGGCCAATGTTTGCAACTGAGTTGGTGAAGAGGTTGGGGCGTTCCTGTTCCACAAGGCTTGCACGTTGGCCCGCATCACGCGCTTCTTCGTAGATGCGACGTGCCTCGACCTTTGGTTTGATTTCACCCTCAATGACCTTGTCGCCGATCACCATTTTCAGGGTGTCGACGGCGGCATCTTCAGGGAGCGGAAAGACATAGATGCCTTCCACCCATCCCTCTCCTGGGTTTTCAAACCGCTGCGTAACGCGGGTGCGGCCTGTGAGTCCCGTGACCTGAATGTCGACGTCCGTTGCAAGGACAGGGGCTTCAATAAACTTGCCGGGCTCCTTGCCTTTCAGCAGAAGGGCGCCGCGCTGCATGTCATTGGGGGTTACATAAGAAAGGTCGGCGCGGGCGCCGACAAGACTTAGAACCAAACAGACAAGAACAAGAGGGAGGAGGGAGAGAAGCCGGACGAGATGCCGGTCGGTTGTGAGATATGCCATGCAGGTCCCCTATGGCGGTGTTGGTCGGTAGACTGACGTTTTAAGGATGCAATGGGGCGATATGTCAGTCGCTTTGTGCCGGGGCAGGGGTGATTTTAAGGCGATAATGTGATCGCTCGGTGAGCAATCCTGTCTTAGTTGCCCGCTGTCTCGACAATCGCAGCGCCAATTTCTGCGATGGCCTGGTTTCTGTCGGCGAAGCTCGCATCGTTCTCTGCCATGTAAATGGCGATTACGACGGGTTGGCTTGCCGGGGGCCATACCATGGCGATGATGGAGCGGGCGCCGTGACCGCCTGCCCCCGTCTTGTCCGCGATGCGCCAGCCTTCTGGGAGGGCAGATCGCAATAGTGCATCGGCGACCTTGTCATTTTCCATCCAGGTGGTGAGCTGCTCGCGGGAGCCCGCGGAGAGGGTAGGTCCCATAAGAAGTTGTTGGAGCGACTGTGCCGCAGCATGCGGGGTGGTGGTGTCGCGTTTGTCGCCCGGCGTGCCTTCATTGAGATCGGTCTCCCAGCGATCTAGGCGCGTCGTCATGTCTCCTATGGTGCGCATAAAGTCGGTAAGGGCGCTGGGGCCGCCAAGGCTTTCGAGGATGAGGTTGCCCGCTGTATTGTCACTGAGCGTAATTGTGGCTTCGCAGAGTTCGGCGATGGTCATGCCGACTGTGGTTACCCGTGTTTCCGTCACAGGTGAGTAGGTGACAAGGTCTTGTTCCTCAAACTCGACGACACGATGAAGCCGCTCCGCGCCACTTTCTATACGAGCGAGGACCGCTGCACAGGCAAAGGGTTTGAAGGTGCTGGATAAGGGGAACCGTTCGTCTGCTCGATAATCCCAGCGCTCGTCCGACCCTGTGTCATGAACGGAGATGCCGATACGCCCACCCAATCTGCTCTCAGCGGCGCGGACGGTTTCAAGGATAACATTATCCCCCGCAAGAGAAGGAGCTGTTGTCCCCGTAACGGTGATCAAGAGTGCGCTGAAAAATTTCGAAACCTGATGCAATCTGGTGTCCCCATCGCGTCAGAAGACAGCTTTACATCATGGGAATGTGACCTGATTGCGATGAAACTTTGTCAATCCAGGTGCGGACCTGCGGATAGTCATCAAGCGAAAAGCCGCCTTCATGGGCGACATGGGTGTAGGCATAAAGCGCGATGTCAGCGATGGAGTAGGCATTGCCTGCAAAGAACTCATTCTCAGACAGGTGGCGTTCCATGACACCAAGTGCCTGATAGCCGCGGTCATGCCATTCCGGGAACATGTGTTTCTTCTCTTCCTCGCCGCCGGGCTGGATCGACTTCCAGAAACGGGCGACGGCGATATAGGGCTCGTGGCTATATTGTTCGAAGAACATCCACTGCAGCGTTTGCGCGCGGATCAGTCTGTCGTCTGAGAAGAGCGGTGTGCCTTCTGCCAGGTAGAACATGGCCGCGTTGGATTCGGGCAGAAATGTGCCGTCATCAAGTTCCAGTGTCGGGACGCGACCGTTCGGGTTCTTTTGCAGAAACTCTTCTGTCCGGCTCTCGCCTTTCAGAATGTCGACTGGGACGACCTCCAACTCCTGTCCGACCTGTGCGGCGCACAGACGGATTTTGTAACAATTGCCGCTGTCGGCCATATTGTAGAGACGCATAATCTTACTCTTACTATCAGAAACCGGCGTCGACCATGGCGCGGCCGAGCTTTTTGGCGGCGCGGTCAATGTCGCTTTCCAGCACGCCCGCATATCCAAGATAGAGACCACGTTTGGGCGCATTTTTCAGGTAATAGCCGGACAGGGGAGTCGTCAACACGCGTGCGGCGTTGACGGCTTCTGCGGCTTTTACGTCATCTGCATCGTCGCTGAGATAGGCCGCGAGCTGCATGCCGCCTTCGAGCTTAGGCACGGTGAACATGGTCCCGGTCTCGCGCTTCAAAGCATCGATCAGATGTTGCTGGCGTCCGGCATAAAGCGTGCGCATGCGTCGAATATGGGCGGTGAAGTGGCCATCATCCATAAAGTCGGCGAGGGCTGCCTGAATGGCCGGGGCGGGGCTTTGGCCCGTCATCCGGATCGCGTTGGTGAAGGCGTCAATCAGGCTGTCAGGCACGACGAGGTAGCCGACGCGAAGCGCGGGGAAGAGAGTCTTCGCGAAGGTGCCCATATAGATGACACCGCCGGTGCCATCGAGACCCTGCAACGCCGCAAGAGGCCGACCCGTGTAGCGATACTCGCTGTCATAATCGTCTTCGAGAATCCAGGCGCCGGTCTCCTTGGCACGCTCAAGGAGTGCCAGGCGTCGGTTGAGACTCATGGTGACGCCTAATGGGAATTGGTAGGAGGGCGAGACATAGATGAGTTTCGGGTCTTGCGTTCCTTCAGGCAGGGCGTCCGGGTTCATGCCTTCTTTGTCGACGGGCACGGGAATGAGATTGGCGCCAGCACTTTGCAGTGCGCCACGTGCGCCGAGATAGCCCGGGTCTTCAATCCAGACAGGATCTCCCGGGTCAAGGGTCATGCGGGCGGCGAGATCGAGAGCGGCTTGAGCGCCTGCCGTGACGATCACATTGTCCGGTCCACACACGACACCGCGGGCGGCGCCAAGATAGGCAGCGATCGCTTCGCGGAGGGCCGGAAAGCCCGGTCCAAACTGATAGTCATAGAGACGGGATTGCGGCTGGCGCGCGCGCCGCGCGAGCAACCGTGCCCAGGTGTCGCGCGGGAAGGAGTCCATCGCGGGCAGGCCATGCTGGAAGGGAAGCGCTGCCAGCTTTTCATAACGCGGGCTTGCGCGCTTGATGGCAATGGTCGCTTCGCCGCGGTTGGAGAGATGGCGGCGCGGGTCCTGCTGCCGGTTCTGGCCTTCGCTGCGGCCCACTTCCAACACAGTCTCAGGGGGGAGGGCTGCGACTTCTGTTCCGGCACCTGTCCGCGAGAGCACATAACCTTCTGCGGCCAATTGTTCATAGGCCGCGACGACGGTGTTGCGAGCGAGCGCCAGGTCGTTTGCAAGAGCGCGGCTTGAGGGCAGGCGTTGGCCCGCGGTCAGACGCCCATCCAGAATTGCCAGCCGCAGGCTCTCATAAAGCTGCCATTGCAGCGGCCGGTCGCCATTGCGGTCGAGATTGATCGGTTCAACCAGCGCGATGGATTGCCCCATATGTCCTCTCCTCAGGTCCAAATTTATTGGCCCTCAATATAATCACAAATTGGGTCTGAATTAGGGGCCAATGTTTCGGCATGGTGGGGCCAATTCGCCAGACACAAGAAAGGGCCAACATGCTGGAAATGAAGGAAAACTGCGAAAAATGCGAGGTGCCAACGCCAATAACGGGTGCGGCCTGTATTTGCAGCTTTGAATGCACCTTCTGCGTGCCCTGTTCGGACGATATGGACCGGGTCTGCCCAAATTGCGGAGGGAAGCTCATCCTCCGGCCGAAAAGGACGCTCGATGTCTGACGTCTATGAGACAAAGAAGCCTTATCGGGCGCGGCGGACACCGGACCGGGCGCGTTATGATAAAAAGACCGTACACGCCCTTCTGGATCAAGGTCTGGTCGCGCATGTGGGTTATATCGGCGGCACGGGCGCGGCGCATGTGATCCCGATCTTTTATGCCCGGCGCGGCGATGAGCTCGTGTTCCATGTCTCCTCCAAAAGCGGGTTGGGGCTGGCGGCCAAGGAGGGTGCCCCGATGTGCGCCACGGTGACGCTCATTGACTCGATCGTTTATGCGCGCTCTGGCTTTCATCACTCCATGAAGTTCCGCTCGGTTGCCGCGCATGGACCCACAGAGCTTGTGACCGGAGATGACAAGCTCACTGCGCTTGATTTTATGATTGATCGGCTGGAGCCTGGGCGCGCTGCGCATTTGCGGCCCATCAACGCACAAGAGATCAAGGCGACCCATGTGGTGCGGTTGAGGCTGGACCAGGTGACCGCAAAGATGAGTGTGGGTGAGGGGCCGAACGAAGAGCCTGAAGATCTGGACTGGCCGGTCTGGGCGGGAATTGTTCCGGTGAACACAGTCTTTGGTGTTCCGCGTCGGCATGATCCGTCGGTAAGCGATGCGGGACGTCCCAGTCTTACCGGGCCCCTCTTTAGGAAATAGGGGAGAGATATGCAGATTCTTATCATCGGTGGTTTCTTGGTTGCCGCAATCATCAATCTCTTGCCGGTTATGGGCGTGATGGGTGCGCCGCAGTTGGGACGTATGTATGGCGTTACAATTGAGGGACCTGACCTCGCGGTGCTGATGCGTCATCGGGCCATTCTCTTCGGTATTGTTGGCGCGCTGCTGGCGACGGCAGCCTTCATACCCTCCTTTCGCTGGGCGGCATTCTTTGCGGGTATGCTGAGTATGGTGAGCTTCCTGGTGTTTCAGGCGCTGGAAGGGCAGACCAATGTGGAGCTCGGCAGGGTGGCGCTGGTCGACTATATTGGTATTGCGGCACTGGCCGTGGCCGGTGTGGCAGTCTGGATGCAATCGGATTGATCCGAAGGGAGGTGTGTCATCTATGTGCCGGAATTTTTCAGCCCACCAGATGAGCGGGCACTTGTAGACCTTGTCCGCTCCTATCCCTTTGGAACGATTGTCACGAGTGATTTGCAGGCCAGTCACATTCCCTTTCTGCCGTCTGAGGAGAAAGACGGCCTTGTCCTTCACGGCCATGTGGCCAAAGCCAATCCCCATTGGCAGGCATTTGATGGCGCGGTATCTGCGCTTGCAATGTTCCAGGGGCCAAACGGCTATATCTCGCCGAGCTGGGGTGATTGCTCGAAACTTGTACCCACCTGGAATTATGTGGTGGTCCATGTGCGGGGCGCGCCACAGTTGGTGGAGGGACGCACAGATAAAGTCCGGCTGCTGCACCTAATGACAGAGGCCCACGAAGCGGGCCAGCCCGCGCCCTGGGCGATCGGCGACCTTGAGACGCAAAAGCTTGAGCAGTTGCTCGACGCGCTGGTTGTGTTTCAGATGCCGGTGACGTCCCTTGAGGGCAAGTGGAAGCTCAGCCAGAACCGGGAGGCGGCGGACAAGGCGGCCTTTGTCAAGGCGGTTCTGGCCCGTGGGGACATCGATCTTGCGAAAGCGATGAAAGAGGCTTGATTCCCTGATCTCTGGTTGCGTGAGCGGCTTCAGAGGCATAGAAATGCCTCGCGTTTTCCTTATCTCAGTGGAGACTTCCATGGCTTTTATTTCAGACACGCTTTCCCGCATTCAGCCGTCGGCAACCATTGCCGCGACCCAGAAAGCGCGCGACCTGAAAGCCCAAGGCCGCGATGTGATTGGTCTGGGTGCAGGCGAGCCGGATTTCGACACGCCGGACAACATTAAGGAAGCTGCGATTGAGGCGATCCGCCGGGGAGAGACGAAATATACAGCCGTTGATGGCATCCCCGAGCTGAAGCAGGCGATCTGCGACAAGTTCAAGCGGGAGAACGGCTTGTCTTACGAGCCCGCGCAGGCCTTTGTGGCGCCGGGCGGCAAGCCGATCATTTTCAATGCCATGATTGCGACGCTGAACCCCGGCGATGAAGTTGTGATCCCCGCTCCTTATTGGGTGAGCTATCCCGACATTGTGGCGCTTGCAGGCGGCACGCCGGTGCCCGTGGCAACGACCATTGAAAATAATTTCAAGCTGACGGCGGCGGATCTTGAAGCTGCGATCACGCCGAAGACCAAATGGCTCATCTTCAACTCCCCGTCCAACCCGTCGGGCGCGGCCTACAGCCATGACGAGCTGAAGGCGCTGACGGACGTGTTGGTGAAACATGAGCAGGTCTGGATCCTCACCGACGATATGTATGAGCATCTCGTCTATGATGATTTCAAGTTTGCAACGCCTGCACAGGTGGAGCCGAAGCTTTATGACCGCACGCTCACCATGAACGGCGTGTCGAAAGCCTATGCCATGACCGGCTGGCGGATCGGCTATTGCGCAGGCCCTGTGGAGCTCATCAAGGCGATGACTAAGGTGCAGAGCCAGTCCACGTCAAACCCCACCAGCATCAGCCAGTGGGCGGCGGTGGAAGCGCTCAATGGCACCCAGGATTTCATTCCAGAGCGGGCAGCGGTCTTTAAGGAGCGCCGCGATCTCGTGGTCTCCATGCTCAATCAGGCGACGGGCCTTAAGTGCCCGACACCTGAAGGTGCGTTCTATGTCTATCCATCCTGCGAAGGGCTGATCGGCAAGAAGACACCAGAGGGCAAGGTGATTGAGAGCGATGAAGATTTCGCGATTGCGCTTATTGAAGCGGAAGGCGTGTCCGTGGTGCATGGCGCGGCCTTTGGTCTGTCACCTTTCTTCCGGATCTCCTACGCGACCTCAACGGAAGCATTGACGGAAGCGTGTGAACGTATTCAGCGGTTCTGCGGAAGTCTTACTTAGGGCTCACGCATGGTCACCAGAGGTGACCTGCTCCGCCGGGGCGGCCTGACCGGCCGGGCCACAGTCGTGGCCTTGGGTGGTTCCCTGTTCTCCCACCTGTCACCCTCGGGCTTGACCCGAGGGTCCATACTGCATCCGATTCACTATGGATGCTCGGGTCAAGCCCGAGCATGACAGTTTGAGAGGTGATGTGCCGGGAACCAACCTCACCCGTAGCTTTGGTTGATGCTGGCCATCGGGCTTTTGTCGATCCCGTGATTGGGGATCGGGTAGCGGAGGCCGTTTTTTGAGAGGGCGGCGAGGCCATCCACGATATGCGGCAGGTAGCTTGGGGCCAGGGCAATCAGCATCTCATCATCCTGCACGCCCCCGAACTTGCGCTCTGCATAGCAGGGAATGGACATGGAGGGCTCGCCGGTTTTGAGCGCATTACCCCAGGAGTCCGAGCAGGAACTCTCGCCGACACAGGTGAAGGTGTATTTTTTGTAGTTCTTATATTGCAGACCGTTCATGAGCGTAATCATTTGCCCCGGCGTGCCGTAGATGAGGCAGATGTCCGGATTGTCGATGCGGCCAGAGATGAGCGGCGACGTAACGAGCGCTTCATAGTCGCCATGAGGGGCACAGGACATTTCCCGTTGATGTTCCGCGCTGTCCTCCAGGTCGCCATACCAGACACCATGAAAGCGTTTGCCGTCGAGAAATTCTTCATTCCGCGCGGTGAGTCCCACAACAGCGCCGCATTGCTGGCCCATGAGGTTTTTCATGGTGACGCCAATGGTGTAGCCGATCCAGCGGCTTTGGCCGACAATCTGGTCCGTCGCCATCAGCTCACCCTCGCGCGGACGGCGCAGTTTCGGAATGGCGTCGAGATCAGCCTCTGTCGCAAAGCGTTTCATGGCAACGGGATTGGTTCTCAACCGTAAGTATTGGTTGAGCTTTGCGGTGAGGCCGTTGAAATCATATTCCGTTTCATCACCCCAACAGTTTGCGTTCGTTGCCATGTTTGTTCCCTCCACTTGTCTTTCGTTTCTTTGTGTGAGGGTGATCGGTAGGGGAGAGCGTTGCAAGGGGATTTTGGTTTTGTTCACGCTCACGGCCAGACGCTGACGCGTCGGCCTCCGCGGAGGTGGGCTGACCGCCCGGCTTGCAGTCGCAAGCTTGGGAGTTTTGTTTAGAGCCGGACTACGGTCATGGTCTTGGGTGTATTGCGGCGGCGGGCGAAGCCTTGTGTGTGTCGTGCTCTTCAGTCTCTCTTCACACTCTGTGACTCTTCAACCACACATGACGCGCAAGTTTGTCTTGGAGCGGATGAAGTGAAAAAACATCAATATGTGTTGTTGACGTTGCGTGATGGCGGGTGTACTCAAACGCCCATGACAGTGACCACAAAATATCGGCGCCCTTCTATGGGCTGGCAATCTGAGCCCTGGGGCGGGTTCCTTTGCGACTAAGCGCAACCGCGCTTATCCGAAGTCACTTTCAAAGCCCCACCATATCCGGATGGGGCTTTTTGTATGTTTGGCCCCAAACGGTGTCCCGATAACAATCGAAGGAAAGTCAGATGGTTTGTTTCCATACCAAAACACTGAAAAACCCTGCGATTGACGTGTCTGTCGGTTCGTACGCTTAACGTCCTGCCTCACGTTTTCCGCTTCGGCTTTTCAATGATGTAACGCGCGATTTCTCGCGCACCGGCTCTGCGACTGTCGCGTCGCGGTGGGGGCTTTGGTTCGCCTGTCCGGCGAACACACGCCTGTGGTCGGCTCGATCAAAATATCTGTATAAGGAGTTTCCGAGTGTTGGGAGCGAGCAGTTTCGCTCGGCCCGCGCACGGAGGTTAAAAAAATGAATATCGAACTAGAGAGAGAAACTTTGTTCAATCTGGCGCACGCGCGGACTATTGCCGTTAGCGCGGCATTGTTCCTGTTCCTCATCCATCGGTTGGGGCTCGACCCGGCTGAGGATTTATTTGAATGGTTGCTGGTGGTGGTTCCAGCGCTTGAAATCTCCGGGGTCGCCTGGTTGTTTGCGGCATTGGGTGATCATGATCACCCGGTTGATCCTACGAGTGGCAATTGGTCAGGCCTTGCGTCCGCACTTCGGTGGTTCGGCTTTGTCATGGCGCTCAACTGGGCAGCGGCGCTCTTCATCGCCTCTACCATTGAGGCTTATGTCACGCTTGGTGGACCGGCTGTCTATATGCCGGTGATGTAGTTTAGGTAAATGCCCCTCACCCTGTCCTCGTTTGCACTCGGACCTCCCTCTCCCCTGAGGGGAGAGGGAAGCGAGCTGCAATAGCGGCGAGCGGGTGAGGGGATGCCCAGTGGGTCCATTGCCAAAGCTCTGGGATGCTCCCGAGTTTGGCGTCGGCCGCTTACGCGAGACCCAGCCGTTGCAGTTCCTGACGGATGGCAGCTTTGCGTGTCGCGTCAGACGGGTGGGTGGACATGAATTCCGGCGGCGGCGAGCCCGTGCGTTGTGCTGACATATTGTCCCAGAAGGGTATCGCCTGGCGGGCGTCATACCCGGCACGGTGCATATAATTCACGCCCAGACGATCTGCCTCCAATTCATGGCGGCGGGAATAGGGCAGCAGAATGCCAAACTGCACGCCCAGGCCCAAGATGCCCGCGATCTGGGCGCCCCCGCGGACATCACCGGCCTCAAGTGCGACGGCTGCGGCTGTGGTGACAACGCCTGCGGCAACCTGCTGGCTATAGCGTTCGGCGGCGTGTTTGGCCGTCACGTGACCGACCTCATGACCCATGACGGTTGCCAGGTGATCGTCATTTTTCATGCGTTTGAAGATGCCTTTATAGAAACCCACCTTACCGCCCGGCAAAACAAACGCGTTCGCCTGGTCGTCATCAAAAACTGTAAATTCCCATGGTTGCCGCTGAAGACCTGCGGTCTGGACAATTTTGTTTCCCACGGTGTTCAGTCTGCGGTTAAGAGTGCGGTCCTGGGAAATCTTCGTTTGCCTCTTTATTTGTGTCCAGGAGGATGCCGCCATCTGGGCAATCTGGCCTTCAGAGACGAGAAGCAATTGGTCGCGGCCGATCGCCTGATTTCGCGCGCAGCCTGCAACGGCCACAATGGAGCCAGCGGCCAGGCCCTGTACCAGCTTGCGTCGGCTGACGACGATCGGGTCCTGATCAAGAAACTTAATGGTCATTCTACTTCCCCTATATGACGCACCCCTAGAAGCTTCTGTTTACTCTACCCAAAGCACCCTAAGACCCCAAGTGGGCTGTCATCGTTTCTTCTTTAAAATAATTCTAAACTACCTTGTATGAGCATGAGAGTTTGCTTATATTTGGATCGATCAAGGAGGTTTCTCATGCAGATTGATATTGGAATTCCCGAAGCTGAGCGCGCAAAAATCGCAGAAGGGCTGACCCGTGTTTTGGCGGACACCTATACGCTCTATCTCAAGACCCATAACTATCACTGGAATGTGACGGGTCCGATGTTCAATACGCTGCACACCATGTTTGAGGTTCAATATAACGAGCTTTGGGTGGCGGTTGATGAGATCGCGGAACGCATTCGGTCGCTCGGTGAGTACGCGCCCGGCAGCTATGCGGCTTATGCGGATCTCACCAGTATTGAAGAAGATTCTGGTGTGCCGAAGGCGGAAGCCATGCTGGCCAACCTTGTAAAAGGTCACGAAGCAGTTGCGCGTACAGCCCGCGAAGTGTTCCCGCTGGCGGAAGACGCGAGCGATGAACCAACCGCGGATCTTCTGACCCAGCGCATGCAGGCCTCCGAAAAGACCGCCTGGATGCTGCGTTCGATGTTGGAGAGCTAGAAGAGCAGAGTGGGCAGGCAACGCTCACGAAACCGAGAGCAAAAGTGGGGGCAGGTCGCTTTAAGGTGACTTGCCCCTGTTGCATTTTGAGCCAATTCTATCGTTGCACGAACAGGAGAAAGACATGCTCATTAAGAAGACCCGTCCTTGGGAACTGTCTGAAAACCAAGCCACGTCTGAGCACATCTTCTTCAACCGCCGGAAATTTCTGAAAACCAGCGGGCTCCTCGCTGCGGGTGTCGGGTCCGGGCTCCTTGCCGCGTGTGAGGATGGGGCCGAAGCGGATACGGGAGGCGCCATCTCCCTTGATCCCAATGCGTCCAAATATCCCGCTCCCCGGAATCCCGATTTCATGCTCTCCCGAGAAATCACGCGGGAAGACGTGTCGTCGCGCTACAATAATTTCTACGAATTTGGCAGCCACAAACGTATTTCGAGCGCGGCGCAAGATCTTGAGATCCGTCCCTGGCAGGTGGTGATTGATGGGGATGTGGCGGAGCCACTGACCCTTGATTGTGATGAGCTGATCAAGGCGATGCCGCTGGAAGAGCGGCTTTATCGGCACCGGTGTGTTGAGGCTTGGGCGATGGCGGTTCCCTGGACCGGCTTTCCTTTTTCAGAACTTGTGAAACTCGCAGACATCAAATCCGGCGTGCGCTATGTGCGTATGGAGACCTTCATGAACCCGGATGTGGCGACCGGTCAAAACCAGTTCTGGTATCCCTGGCCCTATGTGGAAGGACTCACTCTTGATGAGGCGACCAACGATCTCGCCTTCCTTGTGACGGGTGTTTACGGCAAACCCCTGCCAAAGCAGTTTGGGGCGCCGCTGCGTCTAGCGGTGCCATGGAAATATGGCTTTAAGTCAATTAAGTCGATCGTCCGCTTTACGTTTACCGTAGAGCGCCCGATTAGTTTCTGGGAAGAGATCAACCCGGCGGAATATGGCTTTTGGGCAAACGTAAACCCGGAAGTGGCGCATCCCCGCTGGAGCCAGGCGACGGAAGAGCTTCTTGGGACCGGAACACGCGTTCCTACCCAGCTCTTCAATGGATATGCAGAGCAGGTCGCTCACCTCTATGCTGGCAATAACCAGCCTCTCTATAGGTAGGCTTAGCCGCGCGCTACCAGGCTTTCACCACAAGCACGTCACAGGGCGGATTGTTGAGAAAGGTCTCAGCAATGCTGCCCAGCAGCGCATGAGTAAGCCCGACGCGACCATGGGTGCCCAGTACCAGAAGGTCGGGCTGCAGTCGCTCAACCTCTGAACGGATGACCGATTGGGTCTCGCCCTGCTTGACGATCTTGTGAAATGGGATGTCTGGCCGTGCGCCGGTAGTCGCGGAGCAGATGAGCGTATCCAGTTCTTCCTCAATCAGCTGGGCCAGTTCGTGCTCATGCGCTTCCCTATAGGCGTTCCGTGTCTGGCGACCGCGCTGAAAGCCGCCAAAGGGCACATGAAAGGAATGAATGGCGTTGAACTCCGCATCAGGTGCCAGGGACAGAGCCTGACGGATGGCGATGCGGGAGAAAGCTGAAAAGTCGACCGCGATGGCGACTTTCTTGTAAGCCCCATTTGTTCTATTGGGAACCACCAGGACAGGTTGCTGTCCCTTGCGAATGACACGCTCCATGGTGGTGCCTGCAATCGGTTTGTTACCTGCTTCATTTCTATGGATGCCCATGACGATCAGGTCGGCGCCAATCTCGTCTGCATGATCCAGAATGTCGCGATAGTCTTTGCCTGTGATGGCGTCGATCGTTGGACCCAGCACCTCTGTCCCATCGACCCTATCGAGGCTGCTTTGGATTTCCTTCAGCGTGGCGTCCCGCACGCGGTCCTGGACTGATGCGGGCAAGTCCTCATCGATAATATTAAGGATGACCAAGCGCGCATTGTGCTGGCCTGCGATGTTCACCGCGCGCTCAAGGGCTCTGTCAGATCGCGCCGACAGATCGGTCGCCATCAGTATGGTTTTAGGGGCTCTAAATGCCGCCGCGGCAGTGTCGGCGGGCCTGTCGTTCGTTTGGGCGCTTGGGGGCATTTGCTACCTGTCTGTTCAATGCTGAAGGGGTCAGTTTTGGTCTCTTTTACAGATAGGGGGCAAAACATGTCTTTTCAACAATTCTGAGAGTGGTTGACCTATTCTCAAAGCTGTTTACATACATAGGCGTGCATTTCCGGATTGGGAGAGGGGCTAATGTTGAGCAGGCCATTTATGACCACGCAGGACGTAGCTGAACTGCTGAAGGTTCGTGAGCCAACGGTGCGCTCCTGGATTCGGCAAGAGGAGTTGCGGGCAGTGAAGATCGGTCGGGAGTTTCGCGTGGCGGTGAAAGACCTTGAAGCCTTCGTCAACGAACACGCGACCCGTGCGCCAAGCTGGCAGGCCTGAACTGCCGGTAAAAGTTGGTCATAGAAAGTGACTGGCCGAACGCGCGGCCATGCCTATGCTGCGGCCCATGAAAAAACCAACGCTTGTGATTTTTGATTGCGACGGCGTGCTCGTCGACACGGAGACCATTGCTGGTGCGATGTTTTCTGAATATGTTCGGGCGACCGGCTATTCCGCGTCCCATGAAGAATGCCTGGCGACCTTCCGGGGACGTTCCATGAAATCTGCCATAGAGATTGTTGAGGCGGATATCGGACGGACACTCCCTGCTGATTGGGGGGAGAGAATTGAAGAGGACGTTCAGGCAATTTTTCGGCGATCGGTTGATGCTATTCCGCATGTGTATCACGTCACGAAGGCTATTGAAGCGACGGGTATTGATCGCTGTGTCGCCTCATCTTCGGTACTGGAGCACATCGAAAACTCCGTGGAGAAGATCGGTCTTGCGGACCATTTCTCCGGCAATCTTTTTAGCGCGACAATGGTGGAGAAAGGTAAGCCTGCACCTGACTTGTTCTTGCATGCCGCGCGGGAGATGGGGCATGCACCTCAGGTAAGCGTGGTCATTGAAGATAGCCTTCCTGGCGTTCAGGCTGGTGTTGCTGCTGGTATGCGCGTGTTTGGGTATGTTGGTGACGAAATAACAGATGGACGGGCGCTGGCTGAAGCGGGGGCGACGGTCTTTGATGATATGCGGAAACTTCCAACATTAATGGGGTTGTGATTTGAGTATGGCTAATGTGCGGCCCTTGGGGCGTTGGGCGCGACCGTCTTTTCAAGCATGGAGCAATTGCCAGACCTGCTCAGGATTTAACGAGCTAATTCTGCCAGTCTTGATACCAGGGAATGTCCGCGTCCAGGTCGATCCGTTCATTCACCCGATAGCGCGTCGGAAAGAACCCAGTGCCAGATATTTCGCCGTCGCGCACCGCTTCCAACGTATCGCGGAGCTCAACAATGTCTCTCATTTCCAGGACCGGTGCGCCGGTCATGTTTGTGCGATGAGCGGTGTACAGCTTGGTCTCGCGCGGCAGGGTGAGGAGAAGGTTTTCAGCAACCTTCAGATAGTCGGTCAGAGATGAGTTGGGCAGGAAGGCATAAAGTGGGCCTTCGTAGATATAATCACCGGTAAAGAACTGGTTGTTCGTTTCATCCCAAACCGAAATGGACTCGTCGGTATGGCCCGGCGTGAAGACGACCCTTATGGTTCTGTCGCCAAGGTCAATTGTTTCCCCATCTGAAAGCCATTTTGTGACCTTCCAACTTGGAATGTCATGCCCTTCGGCGGATCCCAGATATTGCGTGTGTGTTGGGGAGAAGAGGTCGCCGTTCATCTGAGCCCGGCGTTGCGGTGTGTCTAGAAGCGCGATCTGGCTAAAGCGTTCCAGATTGCCAACGTGGTCATAGTGAAGATGGGAGGGGACAGCGAGCACAGGTTTGTCTGTGAGGCTCTTAACCACGGGCAGAATGTTCGCCGACGGATACCCAATGTCGAACAGGATGGCACGGTCTCGTCCTTCGATGAGGTAGGAGAAGACTGGGCCACTGGCGCGGGGTTCTCCGATCGCGTGGGTGCGTTCATCAATGATGTCGATCGTGTAATAGTCGTCAAACCATTGTTCGGTGGTGGAGAGCTCCTGCTTTTCGCGGAGGGGCGGTGGGCTGTCTGAGGACAGCGCGGCAACAGCGAGCTCAAATCGAAAGTGGAGTAGGCCCGCGGCAATTGCGACAAGTACAATGACTGAAATGACCAGAATACGTAGCATGGCTGTGTCCCCCGACCTTTGATCCATGACACCGTATCACTATGGGCGCTTGCCTTCCACGTGCTGAAATAAACTGGCGCTTGGCTGTCACAAAGCTCTGAGCTCTCTCGTCTAAGTAACAACGGTCTGGTGTGTAAGATGGAGAAAACACATGTCTGGAGCAAATAGAGTTACGCTTGTGAAAACAGTTCCTGATGCGCTCGGCGCTTTTGGCAGCATTGAAACGATGTTTGCGACCTGTCCAGTTGATCCCCTATTGCGGCATCTTGTGAAGCTGCGCGTGTCTCAGATCAATGGCTGTGCCTTTTGTGTAAACATGCATACAGGAGAAGCCCGGGATGACAATGAAACCGAGGCGCGTCTCGACCATCTTGTTGTTTGGCGCAATACCGACCTTTTTTCTGCTGCGGAAAAGGCGGCGTTTGCCTGGTCCGAGGCTCTGACAATTCAGGGAAGTGGCGCTGATCTCACACGATTACATGCCGACCTTGTCGAACATTTCTCGCAGGAGCAGATTGACTATCTGACGCTTATCATTGTGATGATCAACACCTGGAACCGACTGCAGGTGTCGAACCATAATGCGACGTTTTAACGGACAGGAGTAGGGGTGATGATGCGACGCGTTTTACGGACTGCAATTGTGACCGGTGGCGTTTTGGTTGTGCTGGTGAGTGTGTTCTATGTGTTTCGAACGCCCCTGTTTCTTAAAGCCATCGAGTTGGCGGGTGCACCGCCGCTCGCCGCGCAGGAGGCAGTGGCGCTTGGAGCGCAAGAAGTTTGGGCGGGTGACTTTTATACTGTCGAACGTCTGGATGCCCAAACATTTGCGATCAGTGAGCCACGTTATTTTCGTGACGTCTATTCCTATCTTATCGTTGGTGACCGGGAGGCGTTGCTCATTGACAGTGGGTCACCTCTCCGAGACATCAGCCCCATTGTTGCCCAGCTCACAGACAAGCCCGTCAGCGTCATTGCAACCCACCTCCATTTTGACCATGTCGGCAATCATACCCGGTTTGCGCAGGTTTTGATGCCGGACCTTTCCTACCTTCGTGCGCGCACACACGACGGGAAATTTGTGCCTGACGCTCTGGAGCATCTGGGTCAGTTTGAAGGCTATGACATTTCGGGGTGGGATGTGGGTGGCTGGTGGTCTGTGGGGGGCGATCTTGATCTCGGCGGGCGTTCGCTGACGCTGCTCACCACGCCTGGCCACACGCCAGACTCGATTTCCATCTGGGATGAAACCAGCAAACGTCTCTTCATGGGGGATTATGCGGGCGACGGGGAGATTTATGCCTTTCTGCCAAATTCCAGTCTGGGTGCCTATTTAGAAACGACAGAACGTCTGCTGGCGGAACTGCCGCCTGAAACGCTTCTATTCGCGGCCCATGGCGGCGCGGAGACGCGTGCCGCACCTAGTGTGGGTATGCGGAACCTGGTGGACCTCCGCGATGGCCTTCTCGCCATGCGTGACGATCGTCTCGCCGGCACGGGATTTTGGCCCCGTGCCTATCCTATTAACCGCAATACATATGTGCTGGCAGATTGGACTGGGCCAGGCGGCTCTAGCTGGGATTTCGACTAGGTCACCGACTCGTAAACCCGCAGCCAGATGCGTATTGCGGCGAGTTTGATGAGGGCGAGGAAGTTGGCGTCGTGTTTCTCGTATCTTGTCGCGATAGCCCTGTAA
>Ga0189286_100095_pt1 | contig 59232 bp, 46 predicted proteins | sample UW69minimetaG_FD_130330 | JGI IMG/M metagenome (GOLD analysis project Ga0189286, IMG submission 130330) | Marine microbial communities from the Costa Rica Dome - UW69 mini metaG | ecosystem: Environmental > Aquatic > Marine > Oceanic > Photic zone | place: Costa Rica: the Eastern Pacific...
CCATTTACATAAATTAACCCCAAAAACTTCAAAAATCAAAAGAAATGCTATCAATCCAAATCATAAAAAAGAAAAAATCAAGAAAATGAAAAATTGATAGCGCTTTTTTCAAAGGTCTCACTATAGAAGATGCACTCATCAATACTACCGATCTATTTGCCACAATTGCTGATATAGCCGAAACAGGAACTACAGAAATAAACGATAGTAAAAGCTTTAAAGAATTATTAACGGCTTCAAATGCAGAAAATCGCGAGTATGCTTACACTGAAATCAGCAGAGATAACGGATCTGATTATACCATTAGAAACGCTACACATAAGTATATTTTATTTGCGGATGGAGACGAAGCTTTGTATAATATTAGCGCAAATCCATTTGAAAATCCAAATCTCCTGAATGCAAATCAATTGCCATTGAGCGCAACAAATAGTGCTATGAAAGATGGGGTGGTAAATAGATTGAATGAAATACGGCAATAATTATACTTTTTTTGCTCCTTGATATTCCTGATGTTCTTCTACATCTTTCGTTAAATCTAGTTTACGGAATGATGGAGAAACCAATCCCGTAGTAACTACCGTAAGTAAGGTCATTGTTCCACCAAAAACTACTGCTGGGACAGTTCCTATGAGTTTTGCTGCAAGACCACTTTCAAACGCGCCCAATTCATTAGATGAACCTACAAACATAGAGTTTACAGCAGCGACACGTCCGCGCATTTCATCTGGTGTTTTGAGTTGTAAAATCGTTTGACGAATCACCATGGAAACACCATCCGTAACACCGCTAAAGAACAATGCTATTAGTGATATCCAAAATATTTCTGATAATCCAAAAATGATGATACAAATACCAAATCCGAAGATTGCAACTAACAACTTCATTCCTGCATTTTTAGTGATTGGAATATAGGCTGTTACCAACATCGTCAAGATGGCTCCAACAGAAGTTGCGGCACTCAAGAAACCATAACCAAGTGCTCCTACACCTAAAATGTCTGTTGCAAAAATTGGCAATAAGGCAACAGCTCCACCAAATAACACAGCAATCATATCTAAAGTCAAAGCTCCTAATACAGAAGGTTCATTACGTACAAAGTTGATTCCTTCTTTTAGACTTTCCCATACAGGTTCTCCTATTTTTGGGTTTAAAATTGGTTTCTTTGGAATCAATGATAGCAATCCAAACGATAAAACCACCATACCAAATATGATACAGAGCGAATAGTGGACACCAATCCAATAAATAGTAAATCCTGCAAAAGTTTTTCCTAAAATACTTGCCATTTGCCATGTAGAACTACTCCATGTTGCTGCATTAGGATAGATTTTTTTAGGAACTAATAAAGCCACTAAAGAAAAAATAGTGGGTCCAAAAAAGGAGCGTAAAAACCCTCCAAAAAAGACCAAAATGTAGATACAAAATAATACCGTATTTTGCGACCAATCGCCTACTACTTCAGGCCAAGTCAATAAAAACAATCCTAAACTTATAATAGAGAATAAAGCGATGCACGTGAGTAATAAGTTTCGCTTTTCCCGCTGATCTACAATATGACCTGCTAACAATGCCATAGAAATTGCTGGAATTGCTTCTGCCAATCCAATATACGCCAACGACATGGGATCACCTGTAATTTGATAGACTTGCCATTCAATCACCATAAACTGCATAGACCAGCCAAAAACCAAAAAAAATCGTACTATTAAAAAGATATTGAATTCTTTGAATCGTAAGGCTGCGTAAGGATCTTGTTTTTGCATGAATTGGTTATTCTGAGTTCAACTTGAACTCTACACGTCTGTTTTTCTTTCGTTGTGCCTCGGTATCATTGGGAACAATAGGTTTTGAGCTTCCAAAGCCAAACCACTGAATTCTTGACGCTTCTAATCCTTTTGAGATTAAATATGCTGAAACCGCTTTAGCACGTTGTAAAGATAATTCTTTATTTCGTCTTAGTGTGCCAATGTCGTCAGTATATCCATAGATTTCTATTGTGAGTGATGGCCTTTTTTCTAAATACGCATACAATTCATCTAGCTCTTTTACGGATGTTGCGACCAAAGTAGCTTTGTCAAATTCAAAAAGTACATTTTTAAAAGTATATACTTCATCTTCTTTTTTACTATCTTCTTGAGCTATCGGCTCTTCTTTTTTCTGCGTTTTCTGGTGAACAACCTCGTTCTCCAAAGACACTATTGAAACATCATCTATATAGTAATATGCAAACTCGTATTCTTGTGCACGTTGCATTTTTACAAGATTCGTTCTACGATTTAAATTAAAATTTCCAATAGAAAAATAATTCTCAAATCCAGTAGCTGTATAGGTGAATGAAATTTTAGTCCAACCTAATTTTTCTCTATAAAAGTGATCACGAGAAATTTCTACTTTTTGAAATTTTTTATCCGTGGCTTTTTTGGGTTTGATCTGTTTTTCACAGTAATTGGCGTGGTAACATTTGATGAGTTTTTCTTCAGTAAACAAAATATCTATATACGAAGTGGCTTTCGTAGATTTTTCAGCCAAACTCACATAAAAGATAACCGTGTACTTTTTTTCTTTTTCTAAGGTTTCCGCTAGTGTTCCTTGAATGTACTCTCTATAATTTTTTTCTGTAAAAACATAGATGCCAGCATGTGCAATTCCTGTTCTTGCTTTTTGGTAGCCGTTGTAGTGATTGTAATTTTTCTTGCCTTTATAATTAAAATAGTCAGTAGAACCTTTACTAGGCGTACTCCAATGCGTTACATTTTTATCAAACTGCCCCATAGATCGCTCGCAATGCGAACAATCTTCAAAACTAGGATTGAGCACTAAATTCTGAGCAAAAAACGTTGCCGTTGCAAAGAAGATAAAGATTTGGAAGGTAGTTTTCATTTCCCATAAACGTTTGTATGATCATTTTATTACCTAAAAAATGATGGAAAACTACCTATACTTCAACAGTTATTTTTTCATAATACGTAGGATTGATTTAATACTAAAGTACTCTTTTTAAGTCAAAAAAATTATGCCAACGTTTTCGTGTTGATAAGTTATTATTTTATGTCTCGTAAACGCAATTGCAAGGTAGTTTCTCCGTTCCACGTATTTTCATTTACAGAATACACCGCATCAAATGTTTTTCTGCCTTGTACTTTAGCTAATTTGCCTCCTAAATTAAAACCGATTCCGTTAATTCGTGGCGATCTTCGTTGTACAGCCGTTAGCTTTAAATGATCTTCTTCCGCCCCTACACATTTTGCCCAACCTGTATCTTTTAGTGCTGTGCTCATAAAAATTGGACTCATATTCTTAGGTCCAAATGGCGCAAATTGTTTGAGAATTCTATAGAATTTTGGGGTAATTTCTTGAAGGGTAATTTCTTTATCAATTAAGATTTCTGGTGTGAGTAAGTTTTTATCAATTGTCGTTTTTACTACTTTTTCAAAAGCATCTTTAAACGCTTGATAATCTTCTTCTTTTAAGGTCAATCCTGCAGCATATTTGTGCCCTCCAAATTGAATTAAATGTTCTTTGCATTTTTCTAAGGCATTGTAAACGTCAAAACCTTTCACAGAACGTGCGGAAGCAGCCAGTTTTTCACCACTTTTGGTAAAAACCAACGTTGGACGATAATAGGTTTCTATCAAGCGAGACGCCACAATTCCAATAACGCCTTTGTGCCAGTTTTCATCGTAAACAACGGTTGTAAATCGTTCTTGTTCTCCTAATTTTTCTATTTGTTGAAACGCTTCTTTTGTAATTTCCTGATCCAATGTGCGTCGTTCGGAATTGAAGGTTTCAATGGACGCTGCGTATTGTTTGGCAATTTCCAGATCGTTCTCCATAAGCAATTCTACCGCATGCAATCCGTGACTGATTCTTCCTGCTGCATTGATTCGTGGTGCAATGACAAAAACCACATCTGTAATCGTTAAACTATCTTTTTTTAATTGATTGATAATCGCTTTGATGCCTGCTCTCGGTGTGGAATTGATGACTTTCATTCCAAAATGTGCCAAGGTTCTATTTTCGCCCGTCAATGGAACAATATCTGCAGCAATTGCCGTAACCACTAAGTCTAAATATGGAAACAAATCTGTAACCGTTTGTCCTCTTTTTGAACCTAGTGCTTGAATCAATTTGAAACCAACACCACAACCGCACAATTCGTCATACGGATAGGTACAATCATCACGTTTTGGATCTAAAACGGCTATCGCTTTTGGCAATTCATTTCCCGGTCTGTGATGGTCACATACAATAATATCAATTCCTTTTTCGGTGGCGTACGTTACTTTATCAATCGCTTTAATTCCGCAATCGAGTGTAATGATAAGCGAAATGTCATTATCGGAAGCATAATCTATTCCTTGAAACGACACTCCATATCCTTCCTCATACCTATCAGGAATATAGGTTGCTATATTTGGATAGAGTGTTTTTAAATACGAAGAAACCAACGCTACCGAAGTCGTTCCATCCACATCATAATCACCATACACCAATATATTTTCACCATTAGTAATTGCTTTATCAATTCGCGCCACAGCAATGTCCATATCCTTCATTAAAAACGGATCATGAATATGTTCAATACTCGGACGAAAGAAAGTTTTGGCTTCTTCAAAGGTTTCAATTCCTCTTTGCAATAAAAGTGTTGCTACAATTTCGTCTACTTGCAACGCTTCCATCAAATGCTGGAGTTTGTGTGTTTCTGGTTTTGGTTTTAATGTCCAACGCATGTTTTTTGGTTTAGATTTTTACTTTTTTTTCGTTTCAAAATCTAATTTTATTCGTGGTTTGTTATTCTAATAATTGCCAGATCATCCATAGGTTTTAATGATCTTTCTTTTTCTAAAAGCATCATTTTTCCCTGTAGCATATCTGTATGATTAGTTGTGTTTTTGTCAATAGACAAATAATCAATCAATATTTCTGCTTCTTCATAATTTGTACTATTTCCTAATTGTTTGTACGTATAAATTCCATCAGTCATAATACTTAAATCTTCTACATTTTTCAATGATAGTTTTTGTTTAAAATTATCATACCAAACATGAAAATCTTCTTGTAAATGATAGGCAAAATAATCAGGTTTATCTCCTTGCTCGTATTCCGTAATTGTCTTATTATGAACAACTACGCCATCACCAATACAAATAATTTCTACACTTTTCGTGGAGGCATCATATACTCCTAAAATCAATGTGCTTAGCAATTCTAAAGTCTCAAGATTGAGTTGATTTTTAATACTTTTTAGTTCTAAAAAGAGCTTTTTTAATATCGAATACAACTGTTTTTCAAGAGTTTCATCCTGCGGTTGTATGAATTCTGTATAAAATAGTTCTTGACTTATTTTTTTCAGGATTTTAGCAAAAAGTGTGGATGCAAAGTGACTTTCTGTTCCCATAGAACAGCCATCCATAACTGCAATAAGCACTTTATTTTCTCCTATTTTTGTAGAAACGAGAGCATCTTCACAATAATTTACATGAAAATCTCCTTTTTGAATACTCGTATATATCTTCATTCGTTAACGCCAATTCCTTTATACAATTTCTTTCATCTTAAATACATCAAAATGTCGTTTCCAACTAAAACTGAGGAAAATTATACTACGGAATTAAGATTGTGAAAATACGTATTGGTTTCCACTTTTGCAAAACGACGGAACATTTCCATCACACCACAATAGGTTTCTACTGATAAATCGACTGCACGTTGAATCTTTTTTTTGTTTAAATCTTTCCCATAAAAATGATAATCTAACCTAACGGTATGGTAATATTTTGGATGTTCTTCGGTAAGTTCACCAGCAACTTCCATTTTAAATTCATCTACCGTAACTTTCATTTTATTCATGATAGATACTACATCTAATCCTGAGCAACCTGCCAAAGAAGACAACATCATTGCTTTTGGTCCTAATCCTTCATTATTTCCACCATTTGCAGGTGAAGTATCCATCAATAGCGTTTGTCCTGTAGGGTTATCGGATTCAAACAACATGTTTCCTTTCCACTGTGTTGTTATTTTATGTCCCATATCTGAAGTTTTTTTCGTTTCTTGTTGGTATCAAAAATACAAGTAATTAATTTAAAAATATACCATTATGCCATTAGTAACTCCATTGAATCCAGAACATGATTTGGAAACCAAAGAATTAGCTGAATTTTTTAACGAAACGCTAGGGTTTTGTCCAAATTCTGTTTTGACTATGCAACGCAGACCTGCTATTTCAAAAGCATTTATCAACCTAAATAAAGCTGTGATGGCAAATGAAGGTCGTGTCACTTCTGCTTTAAAACGAATGATTGCTTGGGTAAGTAGTAATGCTACAGGTTGCCGTTATTGCCAAGCACACGCAATTAGAGCCGCAGAACGCTACGGAGCAGAACAAGAACAATTAGACAATATTTGGGAATACAAAACACATCCTGCATTTTCAAATGCTGAGCGTGCTGCACTAGATTTTTCGCTAGCTGCTTCTATCATTCCAAATGCTGTGAATGAAGATATTAAAACGGAATTATACAAGCATTGGGACGAGGGTGAAATTGTAGAAATGTTAGGTGTAATTTCATTATTCGGGTACTTAAACCGTTGGAATGATAGTATGGGAACTTCTATTGAAGAAGGTGCTGTAGAGAGCGGAAACCAATACTTAGGAAAACACGGTTGGGAAAAAGGAAAACACGTGTAAACTCTTAACATAAAACTAATAGTAAAACCCTTATTGTAAGTCAGTAAGGGTTTTTTATTTACAGAAAAATGACAAGATTCTGCGAAAAATCGCGCATTCTCAAAAATCTTCATCTACACTTTTTTGCATTTCGTCTACACTTATTCTTCGTTAAACTGCAATTGAGTTTTAATACTTTTTTATGAACTAAAATTGCAATAAAAACTTACTCACACTAAAGAAAAATGAAAAATGCATTAAACGTATTATTAATCGAAGACAACATGATTGAGATCATGAAAATGAATCGTACGGTTTCATTGCTCAATGCCAAGCATGAAATCACAGAAGCGAAAAATGCAGAAGAAGCGCTAGCAATTTTAGAAACGAAACAAAATTTACCTGATATTATCTTACTCGATTTGAATATGCCAAAAATAAATGGAATCGAATTTTTATCTATTTTAAAAAACGATCCAGATTTACGGCACATTCCTACGATAATTTTGACAACATCAGACAACAGAAAAGATATTTTAGAATGTTATCGAATTGGAATTTCTGGTTACATTTTAAAACCCCTAAAGTATGAAGAGTATGTTTCAAAAATAGAGATTGCTCTTTCGTATTGGTCAATAAATGAATTAAAAAGTGCTTAACCTCTTTTTGTGTTCTTAATTATTTGAGAATTTATAGTCCCCCCAAACTACACAAAAGGAAATACTTAACCTACTGTGCTTATGAAAGGAATCATCTTTACAGAATTTTTAGACTTAGTAGAAGACAAATTTGGATTGGAAATGGTAGATACCATTGTTTCTCAATCAAAACTAGAATCTAAAGGTGCGTATACAGCTATTGGTACGTATCACTTCTCAGAAATGCTTCAATTGTTACAAAACTTAAGTAACAATACTGAAATTTCTATTGATGATTTACTACTTACCTACGCCGAACATTTTTTTAGTGTTATAGAAAACAGTTATCCCGGACTGCTAGCTACCTACAAAGACCCTATTGAAATGTTGTCTTCTATTGAAAATCATATTCATGTAGAAGTACGCAAAATATATCCCGACGCTGAATTGCCCACGTTTGTTGTTGAAGAAAAAACAGCAAATTCATTAACCATGATCTATAAATCGAGCAGAGCTATGCATCATTTTGGATTGGGATTAATGAACAAAACCTTTGAACACTTCAATAGTTCAGCAGAAATTATACTAGAAAAGATAAAAGAAGATGGAACTGAAGTAAAGTTTATTATTAAGAAAAATGAATGAGTCAGGAAGAAATAGACATATTAAAACGTGCCCTCAAACGTGAAAAAGAAGCAAGAAAAGCTGCTGAAAAAATTCTGGAAGACAAGTCAAGAGAATTATATCATCTATCTGAAGAACTCAAAGTCTCTAATGCTAAATTAGAGGCTTCTGTCAATGAAAAATCCTCACAACTTGAAGGTGTTTTTAAAAACATCAATGATGCCTATGTAGTCATAGATATTACTGGAAATGTCCTAAAAATGAATACTGTAGCTATTGATTTTTTTGGATATGATATATCACAAGAAAAGCTAAATATTGTTAATCTTATTTATCCAGAAGATGCCGAATATGCATTTACATCATTCAAAACCTTAGTGGAAGAAGGTGCTTTTACCAATTATACGGCTCGAATTCTTACCAAAAAAAAAGAAGTTAAATGGGTTCAAATAAACGCTACTGTCATTTATGATAAAAATGAAGAGCCTATCGCTGCACAAGGTATTGTTAGAGATATTACCGAAACAAAACATAACTCTGAATTACTAGAAGAACAGAAAAAAGAGTTGGATATCATTGTACAAAATTCTTCACTAGGAATCATGCTAACGCAACACGGTAAGATTTTGAGAACAAATAAAGCTTTACAAAGACTACTGGGCTATTCTGAGAAAGAATTTTCCAAATTTACTGTAAAAGATATTTCCAATCCTGATGATTTTAGTGAAGACGAGAAGTATAGAAAAAAAATAGATTTTGGTGAGATTAATAACTATGTTTCTACTAAAAGATATAAGAAAAAAAATGGGACTTATGTTTGGACCAAAACAAACATCAATGCCGTAAGAAATAGATTTAAATCTATCAAATACCAAGTAACAATTATAGAAAATATAACCTTAGAAATGAAGCAGACTTTAATTATTGACATGATTAATGACTTAGCTAAATCTATTCTGGGAAAAAATAACATCTATGAAATTGCATGGGAAATGACTCAGAAAATTGCAGAATATTTAGGGACAAATGATTGTGTCATATATTTGGTTAATGACAAAAAAAATACTCTTGAGCAAATAGCTACATATGGACTCAAACTAGGTGAAAATAAAAAAATAAAAAATAAAATATCTATTCCAATAGGAAAAGGTATCGTCGGCTATGTAGCGAAAACAGGAATACCTGAAATAGTAAAGGATTCCTCTATTGACAAAAGATATATTATAGATGATGATATCAGATATTCTGAAATATCAGTGCCTATTATAAGCAATGGAAATGTAATTGGTATTATTGATTCCGAACATCCTGATAAAAACTATTTTAACAAACATCATCTTCAGGCACTAGAAAATATTGCTAGTCTTGTATCCATGCAGCTAAACAACGCCATAAACAATAGAAAGCGAGAAATTGCAGAAATTAAAAACAAACATTTATTACAAAAGCTTGAAAAACGAAATTCTGAATTAAATGAATACGCTCATATTGTTTCCCACGATTTAAAATCACCTTTACGCAGTATTGATGCCTTGATTTCTTGGATAAAAACGGATAACGAAGGAAAACTTGATATACCAACGCTACAAAATTTTACGTTAATTGAAGGTACTTTAGAGACGATGGAAAAACTCATCTCCAACATCTTAGAATATTCAAGTGCAGGCTCTAAAATTAATGAAACAAAAACTGTATATTTAAACCAAATAATGGACGATATTAATCGTTTATTATTTGTTCCTGAGCATGTTTCAATCAAGGTGCTGAAAAAACTGCCTGTAGTAAAAGGTGATCCTACCAAATTTCAGCAATTATTTCAAAACTTAGTGAGCAATGCAATAAAGTTTAACAATAAAGAAGAAGGAATCATTGAAATTGATTTTGTGGAAAAGATCTCTTTTTATCAGTTTTCTGTTCGTGATAATGGAATTGGTATTGAAAAAAAGTTTCATGATCGCATTTTTAAAATATTTCACTCCTTAAATAAAAGTAAAGAATCTACAGGTATTGGATTATCAATTGTTAAAAAAATTATCGATTTGTATGAAGGCACAATTTGGCTTGAGAGTGAGCCAGGAGAAGGAACAACGTTCTTCTTCACGATAAAAAAGTAAAAATGAAAACAGTTCAAATAAAAAAAACAAAGACTTCTGGTTGGGAATATCTTAGTGAAAATCATGCACTAAAAAATCCGCTCGTGCTGGTTTTTGGAAATAGATATATGTTAGAAAGCAAAAGCATTTACGAAGAAGTTAAGTCGCTTTTTAATGATGGTGAATTTGTCTTTGGTTCTTCTTCTGGAGATATTACATCGCAATATGTAGATGATGAAAGCATTACAATCACAGCTATTGAATTTGAATGCAGCAAATTTATTATTAAATCAGCAAATGTTTTGGCTGATAATACTAGCATAAATAGCTATGAAACTGGAAAGAAGCTTATAGAACAATTTCCAAAACAAGGGTTGAAACACGTATTTATTGTCTCTGAAGGAAGTTTTATCAATGGAAGTCAATTGACTTTGGGAATGAACTCAGCTACAGAAGAAAATGTACTAATTACAGGTGCTTTGTGTGGTGATGCAGCACGGTTTGAAAAAACGGTTGCTTCCTATAACGAACTCCCAAAATCAGGAGAAATTGTTGCTATTGGATTCTATGGAGAAAAACTTAACATAAGTTTTGCTATCAATGGTGGCTGGACGCCTTTTGGACCTGAGCGTATTGTCACAAAATCAAAAGCAAATGTGTTATATGAATTGGATCATAAACCTGCTTTAGACTTATATAAAAAGTATTTAGGTGAAAAATCGAAAGAATTACCTGGTGCGGCTTTATTATATCCGTTGAAGGTAAAATCGACCAATGAAAAGCATTCTATAGTTCGTACAATTTTGAATATTAACGAAGCAGAAAACTCTATGATTTTGGCAGGCGATATTCACGAAAATTCGCGTGTACAATTAATGATGACGAATGTTGATAATATCGTTGATGCTTCCGAACAAGCAGCCATACAAGCAGTAGAGTTACAAGGAAAAGCACCTGAACTAGCCATTTTAGTCAGTTGTATTGGACGAAAGTTAGTATTAGATCAGCGCGTAGAAGAAGAAGTTGAAGAAGTCATTGAAGTCGTCGGAGAAAATACCACGATTTGCGGTCTATATTCGTATGGAGAAATTGCCCCTTTTAGTGACGAAAAAACCTGTCAATTACACAATCAAACCATGACCATTACACTTATAAGTGAGTAAATCATAAAAGAAGTTTTTTACAAGTATTGCGTGAATGAATTCATTATTAAAAAGACAACTTAGAAAATTTATAAGTCCTGAACTGCAGGCACATCCTGAAATGGAGCGTTTCTTGGATGCGGTAAATCGTTCCTATACTACATCTGATGAACAATTTGCCATGTTGCAACGAGCAACAACAATTAGTTCTGAAGAATTGTTTGAAGCCAATCAGCAACTCAAAAAAGAGTCTGATGCGCAAAAAGAAGTCATCAAAAAACTTCAAAATGTAATTGACACCTTAAATGAATACCAATTAGGTGTTAGCGAAAAACAAGAAAATATAGCATTAGATTCCATAAAATTGGTTGATATTATTGACAATCAAACCAAAGAAATTTTAAAAATAAATGAACAGCGAGATAAACTAGTAAAAAGTTTAGAGCGTCAAAATCAAGAACTCAACGATTATACACACTTAGTTTCTCATGATTTAAAATCACCACTTCAAAGTATTGATGCATTGACGTACTGGCTGTTAGAAGATTTTGAGGCGGTATTAGATCACAATGGGAAAAAAAATATTACACTCATTCGAGACAATGTAGAAAAAATGAACACTTTGGTAAAAGGAATCTTAAAGTATTCCTCTATTGGTCATGTTGAAAAAGGTTTTTACAAAGTAGATACTGCGGATGTACTTCAAAAAGTAATTCCTTTTATGAAAGTGCCCGAACATATCACTATAACAATTCCAGAAAAGCTACCAACGGTTACTGGTGATCATTTCCGGTTGAGAGAATTGTTTCGAAATCTACTAAGAAATGCTATTAAATTTAATGACAAACCCAAAGGAGAAATTGTCATTGGTTATACTGACAAAAATGTTTTTTGGGAGTTTTATATAAAGGATAATGGAAAAGGTATTGAAGAAAAATACTTCGATAAAATCTTTATAGCTTTCCAAAAACTCCAAAATGACTACAAATCCACAGGAATAGGACTTTCAATTGTAAAAAAAATCATCGATCTTTATCAAGGTGACATCTGGATTGAATCCACGCCAACAATAGGAGCTACTTTTTACTTTACACTAAAAAAGTAAAAACATAAAAAAAAACTCCGTTTTACAGCAGATTTGTGTAACTTATAGTTTTGAATTCGTCTTAACGGATTACTAAATCGAGTTTCACTAAAGTAAAACCATGGAACAACCTAACTTAACCTACGTAGAACAATTAGCACGCGGAGATGAAAATATCCGAAGCACACTAATTGATGTAATAAAAACTGAATTTCCTGAAGAAAAAAATGAATATTATGAAAGCCTAGTCACAAAAGATTACAAAAAAATAGAAGAAAATGTTCACAAACTTAAGCACAAAATTAGTATTTTGGGGCTTGAAAAAAGTTATGAACTCGCTAATACCTACGAGCACAACCTTCGCGAAAAAAGAATGGATGGTGTCGATGATTTTGAAGAAATTTTAAACACGATTACAGCGTACATTAAAACTATTTAAGGCATGAATTGTATTATTATAGATGATGAAAGACTGGCTAGAACGATTATAAAAACCTTGTGTGATGAAATCAGTTCATTGCAAGTGGTTGGTGAATTTCCAAATGCAATGCAAGCCATTAAGCATTTGAATGAAAACGAAGTAGATCTGATTTTTTTAGATATTCACATGCCAGATTTTACAGGATTTGACTTTGTAAAAACACTCAAAAATCCACCAAGTATTGTATTGACAACATCTGATCCGAAGTTTGCGATTGAAGCTTTTCAGTACGAATGTATTGTTGATTATTTGCTGAAACCGATTGAAACAGATCGCTTTAAAATGGCAGTGGAAAAAGCGAAAAAACAGCAATTGTTGAATACCAAAGTAGAAGAAAACAACGCTGAAAAAACATATGAGAATGATTTTTATATCAATATTGATCGTCGTTTGATCAAAATTGACATTCCAAGTATTTACTTAGTAGAAGCCAAAGGTGATTATATTCACATTAAAACAGAAGATAAAAACTATACGGTACATTCTACCTTAAAGAAAATTGAGGAAAAACTTCCAGATTCATTATTCTTAAAAATTCATCGTTCATACATTATTAATTTGAAGAAAATCATTGATATTGAAGACAATAGTGTTTTAATTAAAAAAGATGTAATTCCTGTGAGTAGGTCGAAACGTCCAGAATTAATGAAACGATTGGATTTACTTTGATAGACACTGTCCAAAACATAGATGAGAAGGATTTAATCTGATATGGTATTGTTATTATCTTTATTTTAACTAAATAGGAATCTCTGTTATATTGTTTAGATCGTCTTTCATAATAAAGTCTCTTATCTCCTTCAAAAGAATTATAATATTGTTCTAGATGTCTTTGAAATTGTGTAACAGATGCTAACTGCTCTTTTTTAATCTGAGTCTGACTATTAGTCGCAAATGTAATTTGGTTTTTTATATCTTCATTTTCTGTTGCTATAATTTTAATAGGAATATGTATTTCATCTATATTTTCGGATGTTCTGTTATTATACATTACATTACTTGTTTGACATCCATTAACGATTTGATAGTCTTTTATAGTAAAAGTATCACCTGTATTATTAAGTGAGTTTGTTACTATTGTCACTCCATTATTTAAAACATTAAATAAATCTACCGATTCTCCTGTAATAGTACTTAAGATTCTTTTATTTACATCATTGGAATCGCCTTGAAAATCTCTAACATTATCCTCAAATACATTTTGTATTCTATCGTTTTCATCTACTATTATCTTTTTGAATTCTTTGAAAGGAATCATTCCAATATAAGACTGTGTAATGCCGTCAATTGACAGTAGTGTTATACTAGAATTAAATTCAAAGGTTGTTGATATTGCTTCTTTAGACTTTCTATATGTTCTTACAATTTCACTTGTTCCATCACAGAATTAAAGGCTACTTTCATCTTACCTTCTTTATCAATAATCCCAAACTTTTATAAGGTTGATTACTACCTACACAGGAAATCAAAGATTCAGCAAGGTCAATGACATAATAATTATCCTAAATCCTGACTCTAAAAGTCTTGACTCTTTTCCTCCACAAACTCAAAAGCAGCCTTCTTCTTCCCATCCGTATCAATGATTCCAAACTTTTTCTGCGGATTGGTACGCCATGGGCGACTTCCCACAACTTTGCTTGGAATGTCTTTAAAATCATATAAAGTCCAGGCTATATAGGAAATATTTTCTGCTTTGAGTATTGCTTGCATGGCTTTGTAATACTTGGCTTGCTTCTTTTCTGAACCTGCAAATGGACGCCAAAATCCACCATAGGAAGATTGTCCATATTCCCCAAGAACAATTGGTTTATTAGTGATTTTCGCTTTTAAATCAGAATATTCCTGAGCAAAGTCTGCAACAGCGTCATAATAGTGAAACGATACAAAATCGAGCTTATCTTGTAATAAATGAGCGTTTTCGGTATTGGACCAACCAATTGTCACCAAATGCTGATTGTCAATGGATTTTACGAGTGAAATCATACTTTCTAACCAAGCTAGCACATTTTCTTTTCCGCGCGATTCAAAGTCCAAATTTGGTTCGTTTTTGATGTCCCATGCTACAATTGCCTTGTGATTTTTGAATTTAGAGACGATGGTTTCCGCATGTCTTTGTGTTAGTGTCCAATCTAATACTTCGTAATTTACATAGAAATCAAATAAAGTCACAACTGTTTGCAATTCTTTACTTTCTGCTGCATCTAAAACTTGTTCTAATTTTTCAAGCTTGTCTAGGTGTACATTTGCTTTTCCAAAGTCTTCATATGGGACAAAAATTCGGATCGTATTCAACCCTGCATTTGCAATGATATCAAAGTCTTTTTTGATGATTTCGATGTCAAATTCATCGCCAAACATCTCCCAAGGACTTGCCTGCGGATAGTAATTGATTCCTTTTAGATTCAAGTTAGAAACAGATTTGGTTTTGGTAGTTTTTTCAAGTGTTTTTGTCTTTTCTTTCACTAAATGACGAATGCGCCAAAAGCCATCTTCCAATAATAAAATTGCTTTGTAATTTGCCATTTCAGTAGTTTCCATCACAAAAGCAACATCTTTGTATAGCTGTTTATATTCCACCACATTCTCATCTTTTAAAACAATGAGTTGTCCATCTTCACTAAAGAATTCAATATTTGGTGTATGCGAAAGGGTTGTTGCATCTACAGTTATATTTTGCTCTTTGTTTTGGGCTACAAAATCCATTATATTTTTACGGGCACTTTCTGTGTAATAATCATCAATTCCACTGATTTGATTGGTTTTGTACGATACATGTTTTACATACCAAGCATCTAAATAATCATTCTCGATTTTTGTCAATGTTTGTTCGTCCATTGGTCTACCTTCATTACCATCATCAATCCAATTCATTTTGGGCAAATACTGGTCTATTTTTTTGACTTCTGTATGCAACATTTTGCTTCTATCAGCTCCCGTATTTAGATAGGTAAACGCACTACTGATTAAGAAAATCAGTATGGAAATTACAATGATGTATGTAAACACCAAAAAACCACGCATGATGTTTTTGTCTGCTTTTACCATAGTTTTATTGCTTTCAATGTTTTTGTAATGCCTGCTGTTGTAATTTTGAGATCGTAGTTTCCGTTGTTGAAAATATTTGGATTCAATTCAAAGTTCACAAAACCATCACGCGATTCTTCTATATATCTTTCCAATATGTTTCCGTTTTGATATACGCTTAACGTAACCTGTAAACCATCTGGAATCAGTTGTTTCATAAAGCTTCGTAATGGTCCAACCTGAACGTTTCTATTATTTTCAGAAAATGTAACCGTAAAATCTTGTATGACTTGTGCATAGCTCAACGAAATGGTATTACTTTCCGAAATTCCTTCTACATACGCTTTTATGCTCCAGGTTTCTACATGATCTGGATGAATCATCTTTGCTGTTGCAACACCATCAATCGTCATTCCTGCAGTTTTTAAAAGATTTCCATCTGCATTTGTAATAAAGAATTCTACATAACTTCCATCACTTATAATATTGTCATTTTCATCTTTTAAAACCGAAGTTGTAAATGTTGTAATTTGATTTCCATCTGCATATTTGTGCGGTCGTTTTGCAAAAATTTCAAAATCGGTGGAAATTGCAGGCATAATATTTACAGTATACTCTTTAGAATTGAGCCCTAAGCATTCGGTTGCCAATAACATTCTACCATTTTTTGAAGGTGCATAGATACGTTGATACGCAATTAAGTTATTTGTTCGAATCATTTCTTGTTGTTCATCAGCTAAAAATTGATGTTTTACAGCAACTTCAGTGTTTTTTTGTACGGGATTGTCCAAAGCATCGGTTGGAATTACAACTAACATGGTATAATCTCTATCGCCAGCTTCTATACTTGGCGGCCCAACATAGGTTTCCATAGAAACAGGTTGTACTTTTGGAAGAATTGTAAATGTTCCTGAAAGTGCGTTTGTCTTGTCCAACAATCTCCAATTGACAATTCCTCTTTTACTACAGATTTGTGTTGGAATTGTATATTGCAGTTGATTATTGGTAATTGTTGCAGATATCAAGGTTGACCCATAACTATTGGCACAATACAATTGAATTGAAGCATCTTGCGTTCCTGAAAATATCAAATTAATGTTTTCGCCAGCCGTGAATTCTTGCTGTGTAGTTTCCAATCGAATCGTTTCGAAAGTTTTTACACTGAATGTTTTCGCGCTTGACGCAATTACTAAAAAATAATATAATATGTAGTTCAATTTTATCATTTTGGGTTTCCTATATAAGCGTTGAGTTCAATTTTCACATAACTGTAAACCGAATTATCTATTTTTTGTACCACAGTATGATTCTTTCTATTTGGGACAATCTTGTTTGAGATATCTTCGTTTGGTAAACCGTTTATATAACAGTTTTCCATATCTGTACTAATGATTTGTATGTTTTCATCTTGCAATATTTGATATTGAAATGGTTGTTTTCGTTGTTGTCGAATAGCTCTGTCTAAAAACTGATGATCTACCCATAAAATTTCTTGGTTTTCATCATAATAGGATACCAATAACTGTGGAACCGTAATTTCTTGTAAGCCACTATTAAATAGGTTTCCTCTGATGGTTTTTGGATCGATATGCAAATCGCTCAATACGATATTTTTATATAAGTCGGATCCTGAAACGTTGCCTGCTGCCTGCAAGTTAAATTTGGTTGGCGTATCGGCTAAATCTACAGGTGTGAATTCGTCTGGATTGAAGGTTTCTGGAATAGAATCCTTTGTTTTTGACCAAGCAATACCTTCAAAATTGATACGAAACGATGTCACTTCTTTTGGCATTAGCTTGTGCTTCATATGATATTTAGCATTGTAGGTTGCTAATTCCACATTTTCGTCATTATACAACGTTCCTTTTAGCACCACATCGGCTGGTACATTGTCTATGTTTTGCACTTGACCGACAATAGCATAATGTCCGTTGTGTTTTACCAATTTTGCTATCAGAATCTCCAAAACAGGTTGCTTCAATACATCTTCGTGATAGGTTTGTTCTGTAGTAATACGTCTTCTTCCATGATTGTAGTAGGCTGTTTTATTGTTAGAAAATAATTGATCTGGTGGCAAATCGGCTTCGATAGCTTCTGCTTCTAAAAACCATTTTCCATTGAGTTTTACAACCGTTTTATAATCTGTTTTATTAATTTTTTCTAAAGGCGTAACCCATTTTGTATTTACTTTTAACGTTGCCAAACTATCGGTTTCTTTTGTAATTTTAGTTTCTATCGCATCCAATTTTGCGTAGGAACTCAACAAACCATCTGTAGATGAAATTTCGAGCATATACTGTGCAATAGTGACATTATTTTCAGGATTGATAAAACTGTGTGCTTTTTCGAATTCTTTAAAATCGAGCGCGTCGTAATAGGCTTTGACTAAATTTTCAGGCGAACGTTGCGCATCGTTTTTTATGTAGAACTGATAGATTCCAAATGCTAAAATCCCAATTAAAATAATTGACCAAACATGATTGACTTTGACCAAGTTTTTTGAAAATTTAATGTAGCCATTATCAAACTGTAAATATTCTTGCGCATCTCTTCGCTTTCGCTGAATATATCGCAAGAAGATTGGACGAATATTAAAGATAAATGCCAAAATAATCGTCATAAACGGAATAATTCCCCAAGCTAGTTTTTGCCAAGTAGCGACCTCATCTTTTGGTAAAATAGATGATAACGGCGGAACGTTTAATTTTTCCCAAACCATGATCCCATTTTCCAATTGTGGTAAGCGTTGCCATCCACAGAAATAGAGAATTGGATCATAGAATTTGTCATTAGAGAAAATGTATTTTAAGTTATATTTTTCGGGTGTTGTTAAGAACTGTTGCAACGAACCAATTCCGGCAACTCCTTTGAATTTTGAGTTCTCCAAACGTTCTATTGGCCGTGTGGTGAGCTCTGGCAAACGACGTGCTGAATGGTAGTTTCCATCAACCGATAACGCATTGGTTTGTGCAGCTAGCCACGCCATTTGATCACCAAAACCAAGCGTTAAGTAACGCCACTGATCGTGTTGATCTTGATTGAGGAAGTTGACAATTGGAAGCATTTTTATTTTTTGTGGCTGCGATGGTCTGAAATAACCTAAACTCATCGTAAAAATTGTCATGAACACAAACAACGCTGCCAATCCGCCACCAATGATTCGATGATACATAGCGCCAAATTTTTCTTGGAAAAATGTTTTTAAATCTGCTTCTGCAAAACGATAGGCAAATTCGCCAAATAGCGGCAATGACATGATGGAAGCCCAAAGTGTAAATCTGTCTAAGGTTAATATATTAAAAGCTGTGTCTCCCAAAATTTTTCGCGGAATTGGCGTTGTGCCACCAGTTCCCAATATAAATAAAAGTGTGATTGACAAACCAAAAAACAGATAACGTTTGCTGTAGTATCTGTAGAAAATGTATGGCAATAGGAACAATAAAATTCCCCACGGGATTAAAAAGAATACCAATCCAGACGAAGTAACTTCCAAAAAGTGATCGCGTGAACCATGTGGAATTGGTACTTGCGTGATTGGATTATTTTTAGAGTTGATCCAATACGGTAAAATACATCCGATAATGATCACCAAAGAAGACATTCCAAACAAAACAATTCGTTTAAATAACTTCTTAAAATTTCTCCAAAAGACAAAAAACGTGATTTCTTTTATGGATTGTACTTGTTTTCGTGATGCATCCATAATGGCCATTCCGATCAATGGAAAAATGAATAATACCATTCCAAAAATTGGTGTTACATGATGCGATGCAACCGTAACTGCAATTAGAGAAAGTGACGTAAATAAGTACTTGTATTTGCCTGTTTGCAACCAAAGATAAATCTCTGGTAAGGTATGCATCAATATCGCTATACCAACGATACTTGGCAACTGCCCAAAAATATGTAGTGTTTCTACAAAAGAAGATGAGAAAACAGCAAGAATTGCTGCATAACCTGCTACTTTTTTGTTTCCTGTTAATAGTAATGAAAAACGATACACACCTGTTAAAAAAAGAATCACTGCAATTATTGCAACAGTAAACAATCCAAATTTTAATCCGCTAATAAAAGACAATGCGCCAATTGACTGATGCACTAGTGGTGGGTAGCTCATTACAGTAAATCCTGTATACCATTTGTAGTTCCAAGGTTCAAACCAACTGTTTGCATAATGATCTGCAAAGAATACATGAATTAAAGCATCGTAGGTAGTTTCTAAAGTGAAAAAGATTGACGTACCATGAAACACTACTCCAAGAAGTAATGCTACTAGTAATAGTTTATTTGTCGTCTTTTTCATCATAAGATGTAATGCTTTTTCGTTAAAGTAAAGATAAACGGTCTTCTTTTTAATTGGACTAAAGGAAATTGCATTTCGTCTAAAGATAGCTCCGTTTAAGGTGTTTTGAGGGAAATCATCTGCAATTCCCAACTACTTTTGACCTGTAAGTCATTCGGAAAACAACACAAATGCAACTGAATACTACATGTAAATATGAATCATTAAAAATATAATATGATGAAAATATTAGCCATAGACGATCAGAAATTAGTATTGATTCCTTTAGAAAGTAGATTACAGGAATTAGGATACCAAATATTGACAGAAACAAATGCTTTGAAAGGAATGGAATTGTATGATTTGTTTCAACCAGATTTGGTAATTGTAGACATGAACATGCCAATCGTTTCTGGAATGGAAATCGTACAACATATTCGTAGAGATAGAAAAGACGATACACCAATCATGATATTATCTGGAAATACCGATGATGAAATGATTACCAAAGGCTTTGATTTAGGTGTAAACGATTATATGAAAAAACCGTTGAGTTTAAATGAAGTTTGTGCCAGAGTAAAAAGACTTATTGGTGTTCCTAAACATTCTGCTGTTGCAAATACAGATACCGTAATGATTCAACAAAGATGTGTTGGTGTTGTGATTCCTTGTTATAACGAAGCAGAACGTTTGTTAAGCACAGAGTTTACAGATTTTATCGACAAGAATTCTGGATATCACTTATGTTTTGTAAATGACGGAAGTAAAGATAATACACTGGAAGTTTTGTACAAACTACAAAAAGGAAGAGAAGATTTTATTACCGTATATGATTGTGAGAAGAATGGCGGAAAAGCAGAAGCTGTTCGTTTGGGAATGTTATATATGGCGCAAAGAGCTGATTTGGATTATATCGGATTTTTAGATGCTGATTTGTCTACCGATTTGGCTGATTTTGATGATTTGGCTTCAACCATAGAAAACTCTGACTTTAAGATTGTAAGTGGTTCTAGAATTAGCAGAATGGGCGCAAATATTACCAAAGAATCTGCGCGTAAAGTAATTAGTATGACGATTAACTTCATCATAAGAAATATATTGTCAATGAATTTTAAAGACACACAATGTGGCGCAAAAATTTTCCATAAAGATGTTATCAATCTTGCGTTTGACAAGAAGTTCATCACAAAGTGGTTGTTTGACGTAGAGATTTTTATGAGAATGCGCAAGCATTTTGGATTGGACAAAGCCAGAGCAATGATGTGCGAGAAGCCTTTGAAGCGTTGGATTCATGCAGATGGTTCAAAATTATCTATGAAAGATTCTATTAAAATTATTGGTCAATTAGGACAAATTGCATGGTTTTACAGAGGTAAAAAAAAAGTTACCACTAGCGAAGTAAAGGCAAATTTTGAAGTTGCCTAAATAAAAAATATATAAGTAAATACGTTTCCTCGAATCCCCCGATGGTTCCCCTAAACCTACTGTATTATGAAGATTGGAATTCTAATTATATTCCGTAATGACGAAAAAGTGATTGATGTGCAACGACTTATTGCGTTGTTTTCCGACAAGAAAAAATTGGATGTTTGTTTTGTAAATAATGGAAGTACTGACAAAACGCTTGAATTATTAAAAGAAATTCAAGAAGATAGTAGTATTTCGGTTTCAATTATTGATGTGAAGAAAAATCGTGGTTATGAAGCTGCCATCAAAGCAGGTATTCGGTACTTGGCTAGCAAAAATGAGTTGCCTTATATTTTATGTTTAAAGCAATATACTTCTCAGGATTATAATACTTTAGAAAAGGTATTCCGTGTTGTTCAGCAAGAAAAAGATATTGTGATGGATTTGTTTTCTAAAACTAAGCGTATGGCGCATAAGAATGTGTTTTCATTGCATAGTATATTGGATACGGCGTGTTAAAGTTAGATATGCTTCGCTAGTATTTTTTTTCATATATTTTCTAAAAAATATAACGAATCTAATGATCTAAAATCAAAAAAAGTGAGCTACACGACGGCAACTCACTTTCTACTGGATACAATCTGAAAAATTGACCGTCAAAAAACTATTCTGATTATATCATACTCACAACATGTAAGTTGATTATATTAATTAATTGCTTCTAGTGTTACTCCGATTAAGTTGTATCCGCCTCTGTCATAGTTATTTTGGGTAACTCCTGCTGGAGAACTGATAGTTCCTTTTCCGAATTAAACTTCTGTTAACTCAGTAACACGTCTTACGGTTGTATCTGCATCATCTGTTACCGAAGTATTTCCATTCATAGGCTGTGCGTTTCCTAATCCAACCGTTTCATCAAATTCAGTTCCTGAATCGTATAAGTAGTTTTTGTAAATTTCGATATCTGATTTTACTGTTCCGTCAACGTTAAAGACTTCTATTCCTTGCTGATTGTTTGAGATAAATCAATCGTTTGTAGATACAAACATAGTAGCAAAGTTTAATCTTTTACCTTCTTCTACATCAATTTCAAAAGTAATAGATTCTCCTGGTGGTGCGCCAGTATTGCTTTTTGCAGCAGTTACACCATCTAAACCATTTAAATATTCATAAGCGATATCTGCATTTCCCTCTTCTGCCAATTCTTCTAATCCAGAACCTGCGATAACTGCTTCTCCTCTAGTAAAGAATGGTGATTGCTCTCCTTGCGTATAGGCAACTCCTGGAGAAAGTACCGAACATGAAGAAGAAAGGCGTAATAGAGCTCCTGTAGATCCTGTTTCCGTATACCAATCGTAAATTGCTTGTAGCCAACCATCTTCAGCTAGACTTTCTAAACCATTTGCTCTTACTGGTGCTCCTTCTTCAAATAATGCATTTGGTTGTGTGTGTACCACTAGGATTCCCGGTGTTACATATCCTGAATTGTGTAAAGCTTCTCTATCCGCCTTGGTAATTGTTAAAGTAAATTCTCTTGCAGCAGCATCATACGCTAAATATGCTGTTAAATAGTTTCTAATGTTTCTTCCTGTGTTTCTGAAAGCTGTATTACTATCTGGAGTTCCAGTGTTAGGTCCAGTTTGATTTGGGGCAGTAAACTGAGTTGATGGGAAGTTGTTTAAGAAGTCTTCATCTGCTTCTGTTCCTGCATCCCAAACATTGATATTGTCTTAAATATCTCCTGTTAACGGTGTATCACCATCCCATAGTTTGATTCCTTGCGGTTGTGTTGCAAAAACCCAGTCATTACTTTGTGCAAACATGTTAGCAAAACTCAAATATGTTCCTTTTGTTGCTTTAAATGATACTTGGTGTGTTTCTCCTGTTGTAGTAAGTGGACCTGAACCAATTATTTTTACATTTATATAGTTAATTGCATTTTTGAGTGTTACTCTGAATGTCGTTATAGAACCACATTGCCTGTGTTGTTAACAATTGTAGCATCGTCATCACTGTTACAAGAAGTGAAACCTAAAAGTCCCACAAGTGCCATAGATAAAATTGTCTTTTTCATAATAATTTATTTTCATTGAAGTATGGGGACTTGGACGACTTCACGAAAAAAACTTACCAAAATCACTATCACAGAAATCAATTAATTATAACTAAAACTTATAGTGAAGGTTTTTATGATTTGTTTTAACAATTAAAAATAGCTTGATAAAAACCTACGCTTCAACAGCTTACACATGAAATATTTTGTATTTCTTTTTCCTATTTTAACATTTCACTTTTTGTTATAAATACCACAAAAAGTTTTGAAATTAATTTTAAAAAAACTTCAATTATGAAGGATATTTTGATGGTTTTTTAGCTTTTTTTAATGTATTTGAAGTGTTTTTAAAAGAGATTTTAATAAAACATCAAAATTGTCCATAAAAAAACTCCAACACTATGATAGCATTGGAGTTTTTTATGAATGTATATTTTATTTCTTATTGTTTGATGAATTTTTGTGTAAATACTTTTCCATCAGATTCTAAACGTAAGATATAGTTTCCTGTTTGTAATCTAGATACATCTATTGAATGTTCCTTTAGTTTTAAATTCATTACACGTTTTCCTTCAATATTGAAGATTGTGGCAACTTTTCCAACCAAACTTACTGGACTGTTGATATTCATTACTTTTCCAACCGGATTTGGATGAACAGCAACACTTTCTAACGTTTCATCAGGAATACTTAAAGTTTGTCCTTCTGTAATCACATGGTGCGTATTGATGCCTGGATTCACAACATTATCTACTGTTCCTGATGGCCAGTAAATAACTATATTATCAATAGTATCATCTGTTCCTAAACCAAAGTGCGCATTTAACGTACTCATAAAGCGGAATCCTTCTCCACTACGCACATCGCGAATTTGTATTCCAGAAGCTGTATGTACTTCAATTCTAGCACCAATTCCATTGATATTACTTGCAACTCCTGTCGTAGTAATTGTTACCCAATTATTACTATTTGTTGTATTGGTATATAATGTCGTTCCCGAGATGGCATCAATGAATCCATCGTTATTTAAATCTCCAAAAGAACCATTGTTACCCGCAAGAACATTGTCATGTACGGTAAATGTCAAATTTCCATTTCCAAATAGAATACTTCCGTTAGAAGCAATGTCTAAATTTCCATCATTGTCAAAGTCATATGTTGCATTTTCAATTCCTAAATTGGTTAATGCTGGTAATATTCCAGAAGATGATGTTACATCTGTAAATGTACCATTTCCATTGTTTCTCATTAATTTATGCGTTCCGTCTGCTGTAGAGCTAGCACCTACAAAAACGTCCATGTCTCCATCGTTGTCATAATCTCCCCAAGCAGAAGACCATGTTTGTAATGGATCAGCCAAACCAGCAGTAGAAGCTACTTCTGTAAAGTTTCCACTTCCATCATTTTCGTGTAATTCGTTGATGTTTATTGTGGTAGAACCTCCACGGCATTTTGCGATAAACATATCCATGTCTCTATCGTTGTCATAATCAATCCAGATAGATCCATAATTTCCTCCACCTGCAATGTCTCCAAGTCCACCTTGGTTAAAAGTTAGGTTTCCGTTTCCATCGTTCATATAGTATACATTTGGATCTACATCATGACACACAAAGGCATCTAGGTTTCCATCTTGATCTAAATCCACAAAATTTGAACGTTGTGAGAATACATAATCTGTTCCTGATATTTCGGTAAATCCAGTACCTGTAGCATTTGCTCTCATAAAGGTAACTCCACTTCCTCCACCGTATAATAAATCGGTAAATCCGTTTCGGTCATAATCGGCTGCAGCCAAACTCCAAGAAGGTGTGTTATCTGCATTTGTTGTCGCAATATTTGTTGCGGTACTACTTAATCCTCCAGAAGATTGCTGATAGAATATATTAACGTTTGTCGCGGTAATAGAAACTACATCATCTAAAAAATCACCGTTCATATCAACAGCCGCTCTTTGACTACCACTTGTAGATACCGTTGATGTCGTAAATTCAGCTGGCGGTGGCGGTGCTAATGTTGAGAAATTAAAAGGTCCGCCCCAAATACTTGTGTCTATACCACAAATAGCACGCACATATACTTCATAAGGTGTCCCAGCATTTAAAGAGTTTACATTTACACTTGTTGCACTCGCTGCAGTTCCTGCTCCTGTTGGAGTTCCTGTACCAGCAAGTTGTACTACATATTCCCAAGCAGTTTCTCCACTATTTGGAGACCAAGAAATCGTTGCTGAATCTTGTGTAATAGCTGATGCTGTTATGCTTGATGGTGCAATACAGAAGGATCCGCAAGTTTCTATACGCACAAAATCGATAGACATATCTCCTTGAAAACCAGTCCCTGTTCCTGTGTGACTAAATTCTACATAAATTACTTGTCCTAGGTACGAATCTAAATTTACACCTACTGGCACCCAAGCTTCCGATCCACTTGTTTGTAATTCTCCTGATAGTGTAAATTCTGTTGTAAAAGGTCCAGAAGCAGACGTTCCTATTCCTACGTTTAAAGTTCCCATATCTGCTCCATACGCATGCAAATAGAACGATAATTCGGCACCATCTGTTGCCGTAGTCAAATCAATTGCTGGACTTACTGCTGAAGCCGTTGCTGTACTGTTTCCTGAAGCTTCGTAGTTCATGAAGTTACTTCCACTAAAAGCAGTATCTGCTCCTGTATCGGCAGAAGTAGCATCGTTAGGAATTTCCCAAGAACCATTTCCATCATTCAAATCTCCTGTCCAACCAGAAGCTGAATCAAATTCTTCTGTAAAAAGAAATGTAGATGATCCTGATGCGCAAGTAACACCTACAGGTGCTGGCGGTGGACAATTACTTTGTGTTATAGAACCACTATTTACACTACAGTTTACATCTTGATCATTTTGAAGTGTAATCACGACGTCTGTTGCATTGGCATAAGGTCCAAATTGAACCATTCCTGTATTTGATAAGTTTTGGCTTGCACTTCCTTGATTATCAGAAATTGTTAGCGATGTAGCCGAACCTAAGTCAGTTACATCTACTTCTACTAAAAATCCTCCGCTTGTAGCGCAATCGTCAACTACAGTGTAGTTTACTGTTGGATTGGTACATGTAGCACATCTTACATCAAAATCCCAATGTACATACCCGTTGGTATCACAGCTAATAGCTCCGTCAGAGTTAGCCATTACAGTGATCGTATCTCCACTTGATTGGAATGTTAGACCTGTTAAATCTCCATTATTACCATAGCCATTGTATAATTCACTTCCATCAGAATCTAAAACGATCAATTCGTCCCAGTTATTTTCTGTTTGTCCAGCATTGAATGTTACTTGTAAACCTGATCCATCAGAACTTACAAACACAAAGCTAGTAGTATCGTTTATTGTATAACAATAGGTTGTATTTACAGCGCCTGACGAACAATCAACTGTTGTTTGGGCTGCTGCAAAAAAGCTAGATGCTAAAAAGCATATTAGTAACGTAATTTTATTCATTCGTTTGCTTGGTTTTTATGCTACGAACCTTTGGATGTGTTCGTAGCGTTCGTTTAGTTAATAGTCTTTTATTCACATTCAGTAGTGATTCCATCAATCCATTGTCCAATCATTTGGACTGCTTCTTTGTGGATAATGCTTCTACCGAGTAATGGCATTCTAAATTCTTCTGCTTCCGTATTCAATCTATAATACATTACAGAACGTTCTTTTAATGAAGGTGTTACGATATTGATCATTCCTGAGATTTCTTCATCAGGATCAATACAAATTCCTAAATTATTAGGATCTCCAGATTCGTCAAAAGCAAAGCGCACTGGTCTATAATCGCAATGTGATCCTTCTTGGTGACAGTGAGCGCAGTTAATGTCAATGTATGAGCGAACACGAAGATCGATAGGTTGTGTTTCATCGCTCCATTTTACCACCGTATTGATTGTTGCAGGTAAGTTATCTTCTAAATATCCTTCGTTAACAAGCTTTTGAAGTTGGTTTTCAGTTCCATCAGCATAGTCATACATGCTGTTTAAGTTTTGTGGCTTTACACCAATTGGAACTGAAGATGTTCCGCTTTTGTGGCAGGTAAAGCATTCTACTTCTGAAGGAATTCTATAATTGGTGCTTTTCATTTCTCCCGCTTCCATAAACTCTACATTTGTAAACGAACCGTCAAGGCTAAATGTAGCTTCTGTTTGGTCATCGTTCCAAACGTAATCAGCAAAATACCAATCGTCTGCTTTCTTTAACATTAAACGTGTTTCTATGATACGTGTTGTATTACCTGGTAGCACATTATCATAATAAAATGTTTTTATTAAAAATGTTCCTACTGGCATGTCTATCAGTTCCATATCTGCCATATATGTTGCTTGTACATCGTTTGGCATCCAAATAAAACGTTTCTTTTTAGCGTAATCTGTAAATAAGGTTGAAATAGGCTCATAAGGAATTACACCTAATACTGGATTTTGATCCTTCATATCACCTTCAAAGAAACTGTATTCTGAAAGTGTGTTGAATGGAAAAGCGTCCATATCTAATACAACTGGTGAAGTTGGAATTGGCACATAGTCGTCATCTGTAGATGTTGGTGGTGGCATGGTGGGATCATTATCATCACTTCCACAAGAAAAAAGTGTAGCAGAAAGCACTACTAGAATAGCAATTTTACGTAGTTTTTTGATCATGTTTTAGTTTAGTTAGTCTACTAATATAACAAAAATATTAGATGTTATATTTGATAATTAGCAAGTTACTCTTTATATAAGACAACTGAACCTCTATTAATCCTACCTTTTTAGCGGGATTATTTTTTGAAGTGTTCTTTTGGTGATTTTTATTTTAGTATTATGAAAAGGTTATCTAATGAATCTCTAGACCAACCTCAACACCTTTTTCCAACGCTTCTGAATGCTCAAAAAACACAATCATCTTTTCATACTTCGCCAAGACTAAGTAATGACTTCCTTTAAAATAACTTTGTCGTACCGTAACTTTAAAATCTGAAGTTTCAGAGATTTTTAATTGATGTGGATAGACTAATATGGTTTCTGGAGAAGCTTCTTTTTCTGGAAATAGACTCGCAGGCAATTCATTGACTTCACCAAATAAAGACGCCACATATTTGTTAGGTGGATTGTTATACAAGTCTTTAGAATCACTTTTGGCGATGAGTTCTCCTTGTTTTAGGACAATGGTTGTATTTGCAAATGAAAGTGCATCCGTACGATCGTGCGTAGCAACTATACAGGTAATATTTTCTTTTTTGAGATAGTTAAATAGGTTTCTACGTAGAGCGTTTTTTCGGAAGTTGTCTATGTGGCTAAACGGTTCGTCAAGTAATAAGACTTCTGGTTCGCGAGCTAAGGCTTTTGCTAAGGCAACACGTTGTTGTTGTCCTCCGCTCAATAGTTTGGCTTTGGTATTGGCAAATGCAGACATTTCTACCATTGCTAACAACTCATTAATACGTTGTTGTTTTTCCTCAGGATAGAAATTGGATAAATAAGTACCAATGTTTTCTGCAACGGTTGTATATGGCATTAAATCAAAATCTTGAGCTACATATTTCATACGTTCAAAGCCTGGTACTAAATGAAATGCTGGTCCTAAGATTTGTTCGTCATTCCAGAAGATTTCGCCTTTGTCCAAATCATGTAAACCATAGATAAGTTTGAGTAAGGTACTTTTTCCGCAACCACTTTCGCCAATAATTGATACATGAGTTCCTTGCGGAATTTCAAAAGAAATGTCTTTCAAAATGGGCGTATTTTCCAAATAAGAGAAGGAAATTTGTTGAACTCGAAGCATGGTGATTTTTTAGCCTTGCAAAAATACGGAGATAATTGTGAAAAATCTATTTTAAAAAGACACAGATTGCTATAGGTTTTATGATAAATTTTACAGCACGCTTCAACTACACTCAGCGTTTTTGAAAAGTTATAAATCTATTCAAGAGAAAACCGCCAAGTTGAACTTCAACTTGGCGGTTTTTACTAATTATTTTTAAGCACTTCTCGATACAAATTTGTTTTACAAACTCATTCGAAATGGCTTTATTTCTTAAACTCTTCTAATACAGCTTTGTTTGGTAATTCTTTAAAGCCCATATTATATAATGTGAAACCATAGATATCAGCATATTGCTCAATAGTTTTTGAAATTGGTGTTCCTGCACCATGTCCTGCATCTATTTCTACTCGGATTAGTGTAGGATTACTTCCTCCTTGTTTTGACTGCAATTCAGCTGCAAATTTAAAACTATGTGCTGGTACTACACGATCATCATGATCTGCCGTAGTAATTAAGGTTGCAGGATACTGAACTCCTTTTTTCACATTGTGTAATGGTGAATATCCTTTTAGGTATTCAAACATTTCTTTACTGTCTTCAGAAGTTCCATAATCATACGCCCAACCTGCGCCAGATGTAAATTTATGATAACGCAACATGTCTAATACACCAACTGCTGGTAAGGCAACTTTTATCAAGTCTGGTCGTTGTGTCATGGTTGCTCCTACTAATAATCCTCCGTTAGAAGCTCCACGAATTGCTAAGAAGTCACTTGATGTATATTTGTTGTCAATTAAGTATTCTGCCGCAGCGATAAAATCGTCAAACACATTTTGCTTCTTCATTTTAGTTCCTGCTTTATGCCATTCTTTTCCATATTCTCCACCACCGCGAAGATTGGCTACTGCATAAATTCCACCTTGTTCCATCCATACAACATTGGCTACACTAAAACTAGGCGTTAATGAGATATTGAATCCTCCATAACCGTATAAAATCGTTGGATTTTTGCCATTCATCTCAATTCCTTTTTTGTGCGTAATAATCATAGGAACTCTCGTTCCATCTTTTGATGTATAGAATACTTGCTTACTTTCGTATTCGTCTGGATTAAAATCTATTCCTGGTTTTCTATACACTTCTGATGCTCCACTTGCTGGATTGTATATATACGTTGTACTTGGTGTTTTGTAATTTGTAAATGAGAAATATAGGGTTTCATCTTCTTTTTCACCACTAAATCCACCTGCACTACCAACACCTGGCAATGTAACTTCACGTACTAGTCTTCCATCATAATCGTACTGCAATACTTTGGAAACAGCATCTACCATATATTCTGCAAAGAAATAACCTGATCCTTTTGAGATGCTCAACACATTTTCAGTTTCTGGAATAAAGTCTTCCCAGTTTTCAGGAGAAGGATTGGATGCATCAACCGTTACTATTTTTTGGTTTGGTGCGCCCATATTTGTCATAATGTACAGTTTAGAACCTACATTTTCAATCACTCTTAAATCGTTATCAGTATGTCCAACAATCGTTACAATTTCACTATCAGGTTTTGTTAAATCTTTCATGAACATTTTGTTTCCTGAAGTGGATACTGATGCTGTTATGAATAAGTAATTTCCATCTTTTGTAACACCACCACCAACATAACGATGTTTTTCTTCTGGAGTTCCTCCAAAAATTACTTCGTCTTCTTTTTGAGACGTTCCAAGCTTGTGGTAATACAGTTTGTGCTGATCTGTTTTGGCAGATAATTCACTTCCTTCTGGTTTGTCGTAACTAGAATAGTAGAATCCATCATTTCCTTTCCAAGAAATTCCAGAGAATTTAATATCTACTAATGTGTCTTCTACAACTTCTTTAGAAGCTACATCCATAATGATCACTTTTCGCCAATCACTTCCTCCTACAGAAATAGGATAAGCAACAATTTCTTTATTATCTGAAAAACTCATTCCACCTCCCATAGAAATGGTTCCATCTTCCGAGAATTTATTGGGATCTAAAAAGACTTCTGGTTTTTCGTCTCCTTTTTGTCGATAGATTACATATTGATTTTGCAAGCCATCATTTTTATAAAAATAGGTATAATCACCTCTTTTAAAAGGAGCTCCAATTTTTTCATAATCGATGAGTTTCGTGTATCTTTTTTTGATAGCTTCTCTGAATGGGATTTTGTCTAAATATCCAAAGGTTGTTTTGTTTTGTTCTTTCACCCAAGCTCCTGTTTCTTCTGAGCGATCGTCTTCTAGCCAGCGATACGGGTCTTTTACTTCAGTATTAAAATAAGTATCTACCACTTCTTTCGTTTGTTTTTCAGGTTCTTTCTCGCAAGAGAAGAAAATTACTGCGAGAGAGCTAATTATTAACAATTTTTTCATTTCGTACTATTTAGTTTTGATGTGTTAAATAGAGTTTGCTAACTATTTTTATAAAGCAAATTATATGTAACACTAGGATTGGTTTCCTTCAAATTTACTTCAAAAAAAACCACTTCCGTTAATTAGAAGTGGTTTTTAACAAAATGCTAAGATTTTTATTAGTAAAACAAGGGTTTAAATTGTGACCAATGTTTGTAGATAAGTATCGTATTTAAAGTGGCTACTAGAAGTGCACCAACCATTCCGCTAGACAAATCTAAAAAGAAATGAAAGAGTAAAATATTTACTGAAATCGGTGCAAGTAAGATTAAGGAAAAAGGCACCCATTTTTTGAGAATTAGCAACACTCCAACATATACTTCTAATGCGCCAACAATAGGAAGAATATATCCTGTATTACCCAGTGAAGTCATAAATTTACCAGCATCTTCAGGAAGCTTTGGTTGTGGCAAAAAGCCTGATTCCATAAAAATCATAATAAGTTTATTAGCGCCAAATACAATGAGAATTAACCCTAATACGAAACGGATAATTTTAGTAAAGTTGGAGTTCATATGCAGAGAATTTTGAGTTAGTGTTCTAATAAGATATAAAAAAGATAGCGGACTTTCCAACTATTTTCGACAACCAGAACTATAATCCATGCTCAATAACTCATTAACCTATATTTAATTGCAAAAAAAAAGCACTTCCATTACAGAAGTGCTCTTAACTATATAGTATATATATTATACTAGTTTATGATCTACTAAATGCTGTGCAATTTGTACTGCATTGGTCGCAGCTCCTTTACGTAAGTTATCGGACACAATCCACATATTTAGTGAGTTTGGCTGCGAGCCATCACGGCGAATTCTTCCAACGAAAACCTCATCTTTTCCTTCTGCATAAATTGGCATAGGATATACATTTGCGTCTGGATTGTCTTGTACTACAACTCCTGGCGACTCCTGCAAGATTGTTCGAACTTCATCTAAGTCAAAGTCATTTTCAAACTCGATATTGACACTTTCAGAATGCCCACCAACTACAGGAATACGAATCGCCGTTGCTGTAATAGCAATGGTATTGTCATCTAAGATTTTTTTGGTTTCATTGACTAATTTTACTTCTTCTTTAGTGTATCCGTTTTCTACAAATACATCACAGTGTGGCAATGCATTTCTGTGTATTGGATACGGATACGCCATATCTCCTTTTTCTCCTGCATATTCACTTTCTAATTGACGAACAGCTTTTACACCAGTTCCTGTAATAGATTGATAGGTAGAAACAACAATACGTTTTATTTTGTACTTTCTATGCAATGGTGCTAACGCAACCACCATTTGAATAGTAGAACAGTTTGGATTCGCAATAATTTTATCGCTTGAAGTTAATTGATTGGCATTAATTTCTGGTACTACTAATTTCTTCGTTTGATCCATTCTCCATGCAGAAGAATTGTCAATTACTGTTGTACCTGCTGCTTCAAATTTTGGTGCCCATTCTAAAGAAGTGCCTCCGCCTGCAGAAAACAATGCGATATCTGGTTTGGCGTCAATAGCATCTTGCATACTTACTATAGGATATGCGTTTCCTTGATAGGTAATTTCTTTTCCAATAGACCTTTCAGAAGCTACTGGAATTAAAGTGGTTACAGGAAAATTTTGTTCTGCTAATACTTTTAATATTACAGTTCCTACCATTCCTGTTGCGCCCACGACTGCTACTTTCATTACTTTTATTTTTATAGTCTTTAATTGTGTGATACAAAAATATTCATCTAATTTCTATTACGTAGATATTTCGGCATGTTTATTTTTTGTAAAATTAGGAATAAATACAGCACAAAAGCTATAAAGTTTTCTAAATATCAAAAATTTCACAAAAAGTTACAAATAACACAAAAGCCGCTCATAATAGAGTGGCTTTTTATATAGTATGTTTTGAAAAATTACTTCTTCAATAAGTCTCTAATTTGTGTTAATAGCTCTTCTTGAGTTGGTCCAGCTGGAGCTTCTGGAGCTGGTTCTTCTTTCTTTTTGGTTTTGTTGTATGCTTTTATGATTATGAACATGATCAAACCTATAATGATTAAATTAACAATCGCATTAATCCAAATACCATACGAAATTACCGCTCCACCAGCTTCTTTTGCTGCATCAAGGGTTTCATATTCTTTTCCATCCATAGCAATAAACATGTTGGTAAAGTCTGTTCCACCAGTAAAATATCCAACAAAAGGCATTGCGATGTTGTCTACAAATCCTTTAACAACACCGCCTATTGCGCCAGCCATGATAACAGCTACTGCAAATTCAATGACGTTTCCGCCAGTTATAAATTCTCTAAATTCTTTAATCATAATGTTTGATTGTTAGTTATTATTGAATTTAAAAGTAGTAAAAAATATGATAGTTTTCAATTTGTTAGAGCGAACTTGTGTTCTAATTAACGAAGAAATACACGTTTTACTCGTTGAGAAACCGCTGTAAGGATTTCATAAGAGATGGTATTTATTTTTTCGCCTAATTCTTCTGCATTTTGTCCTTCTCCAAAAACAATTACCTCATCACCTTCATTACAACGAATTCCTGTAATATTCACCATAATCATGTCCATACATACATTTCCAACTATTGGTGCTGCTTTTCCATTGATAATTACACTACCAACACCGTTTCCTAATTTTCTACTAATTCCGTCTGCATGTCCCAATGGAATGGTGGCAATGGTTGTATAATCATCCGCAATAAAAGCGCGATTGTACCCTACACTTTCTCCCTTTTCAATGCGATGTATTTGTGAAATAACAGATTTTAAAGACGCCACAGGTTTTAGGTGTTTGTCATATTTTGGATCATTTCCAAAACCATACAATCCAATTCCCGTTCGAACCATATCAAAGTGTGCTTCTGGATAGTTTAAAATTCCAGAAGTATTGGTCATGTGTAATAAAGGTTTGTTGTTGAGTCCTTTTTCAAATTCTTCACTAATTTCTTTAAAAAGCTTGATTTGATTTTGAGTGAATTCTTTTTCGTTAGGATCTTCAGATGCTGCTAAGTGCGATAAAATAGAAACTGCATTTATCTGTGACAGTGTCTTCAGTTTTTTAATAACATAATCTGTGTCTGTATGAAAAAATCCCAGACGGTTCAATCCTGTATTAAATTTAATATGTACAGGATAATTCTTTTTTCCTTGTTTTGCCGCTTCTTTGGCAAATGCTGTAAAAATACGATCGTTGTACAGACTAGGCTCTAAATTGTAAGCAATGGCATGCTTTAAGTTTACAATTTGTGGATGCAGTACTAAAATAGGAGTTGTAATTCCTGCAGCTCGCAAATACGCACCTTCTCGAATGTAGGCAACTGCAAAATAATCAACATTGAGTTCATCTTGCAGAAACTTTGCTATTTCTATAGCATCACTTCCGTAGCCGTATGCTTTAACTACAGCTAAAATTTTAGTGCCTGTTTTGGTTTTTGACTTTAAAAATTCAAAGTTTTGTTGCAGTGCTTTAAAATTAATCTCTAAAACAGATTCTTGTATGTGTAACATTATGGTGGTTAATTGTCAGGTTGTTGTTTTGGAACGATTTCTTCCGCGTCATCAACTTCAATCTCTTTCACTGATTCTTTTAGCATTGCTTTATAATAAGCGCCTCGACTTAATGGTTCGTATTCATCAGTTTCTCCTAGCAAGACCAGATCGTCGCTTTTGGATTTTCTAAAGCTGTATTGTGCTAGGTTTCCCGTTCGGGTACAGACGGCATGTACTTTGGTGACATACTCGGCTGTTGCCATAAGTGAAGGCATTGGTCCAAATGGATTTCCTTTAAAATCCATATCTAAACCAGCGACTATTACTCGAATGCCTCGATTGGCTAAATCGTTGCATACGGCTACAATACCATCGTCAAAAAATTGTGCTTCGTCAATTCCAACAACATCGCAATTATCGGCTAATAATCGTATGTTGGCAGCAGCGGGAACAGGGGTCGAACGAATTTCGTTTGCATCGTGAGAAACTACCATTTCCTCGTCATATCGAACATCAACGGCAGGTTTAAATATCTCCACTTTTTGTTTTGCAAACTGGGCTCTTTTGAGTCTTCGGATCAATTCTTCTGTTTTTCCAGAGAACATTGAACCACAAATAACTTCAATCCAACCAAATTGTTCTTTATGATTTACTGTATTTTCGAGAAACATTTTGTAATTTTCAGGTCGAAAACGAATTTATACTCGTTTTTGTAAAGGTGGAACAAATTTATTAAAAAACCAAAGGTTATACAACGACATTAGTTTAAAAATTATGAAGAAAAAATTAGAAGGAGATTTAGTAAGTATCGCGCATCGAATCCTTAAATTAAAAGGTAAAGAAGATGTAGTTGCATTACATAAAGAAGCGAAAGAAGTTTTTGAAAAATTGTCGGTAATGCTGTTTTTTGAAGAACAATTCAAAGATTCTGTACCAGATTATGCAGATTCTTCTTTCTTCCAAACTTTAGAGAATGTGTATAATCATGATAAGGTAGAACAAAATGCTGAAGATGATTCTTTGACACGACATCATTTGGTTAGTGAAGACCCTGAACAAGACGAATTGGTGGAGCCATTGATGGAAACTATTAAAGATATGGTAGCCGAAATGCCAGAAGAAGAGGAAGAAGATACATTGTTAGCAAAAACCTCAACACCTGAACCAAGACGTGAAACTTTAGAAGATATTCTTGCTGATGTATTACCTCAACCTACTTTTGTAAAGAGTGATGAAGTTGTAGAAGTAGAAAAACCAGCTCCAGTTGCACCTAAAGCAGTAGAAACTGTAACAAAAAAAGTAGAAACACCTGCAGAAGTTAAAACGAAAGTTGCAGATACTAAGCCTAAATCATTAAATGATCGTTTGAATACAGGAATTTCTATTGGATTAAACGATCGTATTGCCTTTACTAAACATTTGTTTGATGGAAATCAGGAAGATTATAATCGTGTGATTTCTCAATTGAATACGATTGAAAGCGAAATAGAAGCTAAGAGCTTTATTTATAATATGATTAAGCCTGACTATAATAATTGGACTGGAAAAGAAGACTATGAAACTCGTTTTATAGAAATTATTGAGCGTAAGTTTGCTTAATAACTTTACTTTGAAAAGTAAAATCCTGATTACACATTTCGACTCCGCTCAATGTGCAATCAGGATTATTTTTTATTAGTAGTTTATATATAACCAACCTGTTTTTTCGATGGTATTGCTTTGTATTTTGAGTATGTAGAAGTATGTTCCTGCTGGCAAACGCTCATTTTTATTGAACAACACTACATTTTGATTGGCTTCACCATTCCAGTTATTGGTGTAGTTTCTCGCTTTATACACAATGGTTCCCCAACGGTTAAATATGACCAACTCATTATTAAAATAGTTGTCTAAACAAGCTATTGCCCAAACATCATTTACGCCATCATCATTTGGAGAAAAACCACTTGGAATTTCTAAACAATCTGGGAAAGTTACGGCCGTTGCGCTATTATTCGTAGGGTTTGTATCCGTTGCTGTTTGATCTATGATTTGAACAATATTGGTATAGTCATCACCATCTACTACTGTAACTGACAATGTTAATGTAGCTGAACTTCCAGCTGTTAGCGTCATAATAGTCCACAATTGTGTATTGTTGTCATACGTTCCAGTACTTGTTGTATGAGAAACATATTCGTAGCCGTTAGGAAGCAATTCTTCTACAACGATATTGGTTGCATCTTCAGCACTATTGTTGGTAAGTGTAATGGTAAATTGAACCGTTTCACCAATGGAAGGCATTTCTGTGTCAACAATCTTTTCAATTCCTAAATCTACACACGAAACTGCTATTACCTGAACCATTTCTCTTGCATTGCCAGGGCAATTGTTTTCATTGATGATTTCAATTTCATAGCTTGTATCTGTAGTAATACTTCCTGTTTCAAAGCTCGTTCCTGTAAATATAATTTGTGTTGGATTCGAAGCCTCATACCAATTATAGGTATAATTTACAATTGGATTGTTGATGACCAACATCGTAGTATCTCCAATACAAACCTCCGTATTGTCAATAGCCAAGTCAATATCATTATGAATTTCAAAAACAGCGACTTGCAATTGCACTTCATCATCATCAGCCAATGAATCACCCAAATCATCTATATCAAAACTTGTATTTACATCACTATCTAAATCTTCAATATTCGTTGCTGTAATTTCTGCAGTAGTTTCATATTGATTATTTGCAGACGCATCTACATTTAAAATCGTTGTAACAATTTCTGCGATGAATGTATTGTTATTAGTAATCGTAATTCCTGAAAGTTCCCATATACCTGTCGCAGCTGTATATGTTCCACCTGCATTATCTGATACATACACAAAGCCTAAAGGATTCACATAGTGCTCTACAGCTATATTGTCTGCATCATCTGGACCGTTGTTAGTAATGGTTAGCGTAAAGATGGCTTCGTCACCTTCACAGTATTGTGTTTGATTCGGTGTAAGCGAAATTTCCAAATCAGCACTTGGCGGAATTGGCAATACGTTTAAGGTTGCAAGTGCATTAGACGCATCAATATTATTTAGATTGGAAAAGTTTGCAAATTCATTCGTGTATAAATCGCTTACAGAAGATGTAACTAATACGGCAAACGTACAACTGGCAACACCATCTGGAATCACCAAATTGGCAATCCCAACAAAATCGTCATTGGTCAATCCGACAAAATCTGCAGTAGCACCATTGCTTTCTACCCAATATGGATCGCCTGCTAAAACAATTCCTGCAGGTAAATTATCACTAAAAGAAATTCCTGATTGCCCAATATTCCCTGGTACATTTTCAATTGTAAATGTCAAAAGCGATGTTTCTGTAGCAATAATTTCATCTGGTGTAAATGTTTTGGTCACAGTTGGCGAGAGTACTTGTACACTAGAAATAGAAATGTTGGTGCTTGGATCAGATTCTACATTATTGGCAGGATCTGGTTGCGCTTCGGCGACATTGGTAAACGAACCTCCAAAATTAGGTGCCGTCACAGGAATTATAATTTGTATGGTTGCGTCTGGATCGAGCAAAGGAATAATTCCTGAGACTTCATTTGTTGTGGTATCTACATTAAATATAGTGATACACATTGCATTTCCGCTCGTGACAGTACACGTTGGTGTTCCATTAATCGTAAATGTATTATTTACTGTCGTGGTAAATATGGCATCTGTTGCGGTAGAACTTGTAATACTATTTGTAATATCTACAACCCAATTAAAGTTTGAATTTACTGGTGTTGTTGCTTGTGATGGATAGGTTTGAATAATTAAATCAACACAAGAAGTTAAGTAGCTTGTTTCCGTTGCGGTAAGCGCTGTATTGTCTCCAACAATAGCAACAGTAGCTGCATTTGTTACAGGTACTACTAAACTTGAGCATTGTGGATTCCAATTGACAACCACTTCAAATGTAATAGAACTTTGCGTAGGTAGTATCCAATTTTCTGCTTCTGTAATTTCCCAGAATACATCATCGAGCATCGTTTGTTCAACACCAATATTCGCATTGGATATTGAAATACAATCAGCTGTTCCTGTGGTTTCAATACAAGTTACCGATTGTAAGGTTCCTGTTGCAACAGAATTCCCTCCATAATAATCAACCAAAGTTAAAGGAACATCATTAGGATTGTTGTTACTGATAGTAATATGATAGGTAATATCGCCCCATGGAACAGGATTATCTTCTGTACTTCCTAATGGTAGCGCAGGACTTACCTGTGTTTTTGAAATAGCTACATTATCTGGACTTACACAATCATCTGTTCCCATAGACTGTGGTAATACTGTGGTATCAAATTCATTATTATCTCCAGGAGCACAATCTACATGTTCCAACATATTAACGGTACTTCTAAAAGGAGAATCAATGACTGAATCCGTTGGACAGTTAGGTTCCATATAATCCACTATCGTTTCTATAATAATAGTAGCTCCTGCTGGAATAGGAAAGTCTTCTACTTGCCAAAATCCATTACCTATATCAAAATTAATATCTGCACAATTGACACCTCCAGTAGCGCTGATACACGTAATTGAAATAAATTCCCATTCAATTCCAAGATTTTGTAAAAAGAACTGAATAGTCGTATCCAATGGACCATTATTAGTCAAGGTTGTTTGATAAGTTACTTGTTGATTCCAATCGGATAATACGCCTGCTGGCAAAGGATCTATTTGTTCTGTATCAATAGAAACATCGGTACATGGACATATGGTTGAGTCTAACAAATCTGTAATTTCTACATTAGATTGATTGGAATTCGTATTGGCTTCTGCTAATGAAATTTCAGCCAAACTTTGAATAATTATTTGTTCTGATTCAATACCACAATCGCCTTCATTATATTCAAAAGTGGCACTAAATGTAAGGCTAGATTGTGATGGAAAAATAATTTCTCCACTATATTCATATACTGTTGTAATAGGTGTAATGATAAATGGAATTCCAGGAAGTGTTCCAAAATCTGATGGACAATTGGCTCCATTAGTACTTTGAATACATTCTAAAGACAATAAGCGCAATATCGTATTTCCATTTACAGAATTAGACACTAAACCTTGTAACAACCCAAAAGAATCTATAGGATATTGTATGTTACTGTTATTTGTAATGGTAATTTCAAATGTAACTTGATCGCCCCATGCAGAAATTCCTGTGCCTGAAGTTGGATTTACTTGGATATATGAAACGCTAAAATCTAAAGGTGCATAGGTCACATCCATCGAAATGATGGAAGTATTCCCATCTAGGGAAGTATCGGTGGTTCCATCTGGTGGAGATATGGTTGCTGTTGTAGAAATTCCTCCTGAATATTTAGGCGCTCTTACCAAAATACGAATTTGCACACTTGAAGCTGTCGGCAAATTAGGAAGCAAAGCCGTAGCAACTCCTGTATTTCCATCATACACAAAATTGGTAGCATCTGCCGCACCACCAACTGCATTCACACTTTCAAAAGTAAGTGCTGCAACATTAGGTGCAAATTGTTGTGAAAACGTAGCATTACTTACATCATTTCCTGAGTTGCTAATTGTAGTGACATAGTAAAATTCCTGAAAAATCTCGATATTAGAAATTGGAGTTCCGTTAAGATCTGTAACTTCAATACTTGCTGATAAATCTGTGGTTTGACTCCATCCAAGAAAAAAACTTAACAGACAAAAAATGGTAATGTAATGTTGTTTCATATTATCATAATGATGGGGGAATTTTAAAAGGGTTGCGTATATATAACAATAAAGATATATGAATTACTACATATTCAGCTATTAATAATTACTTTTGAATTGAAAACGTTACGGGAAATTCAACCGTCTAAAACTGTATTGATGAAACTATATATTGTACCTACACCTATCGGAAACCTTCAGGATATAACTTTTAGGGCCATTGAAGTGTTAAAAAGTGTAGATTTTATTTTGGCAGAAGATACACGTACCAGCGGAAAACTGTTGAAACATTTCGAAATTAGTACACCCATGTATAGTCACCACATGCACAACGAGCACAAAACCACAGAAGCTTTAGTACAACGCATGCAAGCAGGTGAAACGTTTGCCTTAATCAGTGATGCAGGAACACCTGCAATTTCTGATCCTGGATTTTTACTAACCCGTGAATGTATTGCTAATAATATTCCTGTAGAATGTTTGCCTGGTGCAACTGCTTTTGTTCCTGCATTGGTAAATAGCGGATTGCCGAATGATAAATTTGTCTTTGAAGGATTTTTGCCTGTTAAAAAAGGAAGACAGACACGTTTTAAAATTTTGGCAGAAGAAACACGTACCATGATTTTTTATGAGTCGCCACACAAACTTGTAAAAACATTAGGTCATTTTTGTGAATACTTTGGAGAAAATCGTCAAGTTTCTGTTTCCCGTGAATTAACCAAACTTTATGAAGAAACCATTCGTGGCACCGCAAAAGAAGTCTTAACTCATTATAAAAACAAAGCACCAAAAGGCGAGATTGTTGTTATTGTGGAGGGTAAAGGGAAATAGTTTTTTAGAAACGCTATCGCATTTAGATTGATGGAAACGCTGCGCTCATAGATTACTTAGACTTATGCAAAATCTAAAAAATCTAAAAACAAAGTGCCTCTAATACCTCTTATACAAAGTCGTCACAATCAATCCTTTTCCATTCTTTGGAACTACCGAAAGTAATTGCTTTGCTTCTTTCACCTTAAAATAAAATGGTGCTGCTAACAAATCGATACCACTTTGTTTTTTGAGCCGAATGCCTTGTCCTGAAATAATATCTTGATTGGGAATAAAATTTCCTTGTGGAACATGTTCAGTCAAAATCACATATTTATAGTTTTCTAACTTCCGAACCACTTTTTCAACCTCAGCATTGGAGAGATGTTGCAATACTTGTCGAACTAAAGCACAACCGCCAATAGGTAATTTATCGACAGCAATATCCAAACAATGAAATGTTAAGTTTTCAGCAGAAAATTTTTGAATGTTATGTACAATTAAATCTGAGACTATATCAACCGCAATATACTTTGAAGCATAAGAAACCAATTCTTTTCCAACATTAAAATCGCCACAACCTAAATCGCAAACAACCAGCGGTTTTTCAAAAGAAGTCAAAAAAGAGCGCACAGAATCTACATACGAATTCACAATCTCAGGATCATGAGAACCTTCACCAGAATAAAAATCTGTATTTCCCTTTCCCCAAAGATTCAACTCGTACACCTGTTCCATAGCAGCTTTGGTTGGCCAAGGTTTCTTTACTTTTTTTACTACTTTTTTATCGTTCATACCAAACAAATATAAAGGATACATCTGTAATATTTCAATTCGACGAATTTTGTTAGTCATCAGAAAATTGCATTTCGTCTACACTTAAAATGATCGTACCGCCAATTGGATTTTTCCTTTTTTTGAGTTCCTAGATTTGTGGTGTAAATAGCAAACCTCATGAAGAAACTATTACTAATTTTTAGCATCCTCACGACAGCAATCACAAGCGCTCAAAACGAACCATTCAACTGCGTTTATAATGCATACTTATTTCAATACAATGATGTATATGCTATTGATTTAGCTTCGGGAAGTTCATCTCTTGTTGCTGAAGACATAACACCAGGAAGTATCAACGCAGCAGCTTACAATCCTGCTGATGGATATATTTGGGGCTCGTTAAGTAGTCCAGCAAAAACCATTGTGCGTATTGGTGAAGATTTCCAAACAACTACTTTTTACGTAGACGAATTACCCTCTTCTAATAGATATGTTGGTGATATAAGTGCTTCTGGTGTGTATCATCTAAAAGGAGGTGGAACAACATATTATAAAATTGACGTAGATCCTAGCTCAGCAACCTATACACAACATTTAAGCACAGAAAATTTATCAACAAATATAAATATTCATGATTGGGCATTCAACGCGGTTGATAATATGTTATATACCGTTGAAAAAAGTACTAACAAATTATACAGAATTGACCCTAATACAAATAATGTTCAATCGCTTGGTACAGTGCCTATTTTATCAGGATTAAGTTATACTTATGGAGCTGTTTATTTTGACGCTTCTGGACGTTTTTATGTATCTGCCAATCAAACAGGAACGATTTACGTAATTCAAAGTGTACAAGATTTAACAGGTAGTAATGGTATGGTTTCCAATTTATTTGCTTTTGGACCTTCAAGTTCGAGTAATGATGGAGCACGTTGTCCTACAGCGCCAGTTCCACAAGAAATTTGCGATAACGGCATTGATGACGATGGCGATGGTTTGATTGATTGTGAAGATCCTTCTTGTTCAGGTTATGGAGAATGTGACGTAATTGATCCTGAAACTTCTACAGGAAATGCAGGCGGATTGGAAAGTAATGGAAGGCTGTCAGATGCTATCAACAAACGTAATTATAATAGAGCTAAAACAAGCTATGGATTTGATAGAAGTACAGCAAAAAAAGTGAAAAAATCTGCTTCGTATGCAAAATCAAATACCAACGGTTTTCAACTACAAGATTTTATTCCAATAGATATGATTAATGAAGATTCTGTGATTGAATCTACACCAGCAGATTTAGTAAATATTACAAATGCTACAGAAATTTATTCGGTAGATTATATCAAAGCAGATAACTCAGTAGCTTCCATCTTAGTTTTAAAAACAGAAAATGGTGTATACGAACACACAAAATATATTTGCGATCGTTTGTTAGGCGCAGAACTGATTTCGGTTTCAACCATATACATTAACGGTCAACAGTTTATAAAATCACTCATTAAAAATACAGATAATACTGTAGAGTTTGTGTTAAGCCTTTCGGCGAAAGTTATAAATAATGAAGTAAATTTTGCCATCGAAAGCCACTGGAACTTGGATAAATACGAAAGCGACGTTACATTTTACAACTTTCAAATCTGGTCAAACTCTTTAGATGATTTATACACATTAGGGCAAGAAGTATTGAACTTATTGGACGTTCAAAAGCCAATATCAGACTATAATAATTCAACACCGCCAACCGTATTTGTACGCAAAGGAAAGTATGAAAATGGAGCGCTCGATCTACAAATCATCAATACAAACGCTACAGATAATGTTGCTTTTGATGCTGGTTACAGAACTACGGAAACGAATGAGTTTGACAATATGAGTTCATCGCTAGACTTGAATGGAAATTATATTTCCAACTTACAAGTACCAACAGGAAACCTATTTGATATAGGATTTAGAATTGGTGATGGCATTGCGACTCCAGACGATTTATTTATGTCGGATGGTCCTTGGGGAATTGACGATTCGCAAGAAAGTACCACCGTATTAAATTATGAAATTTCACCAAACGATTTCGAATTTGAATCAGATGTATTTCCGATTGAACGTAATGTATCATTACATGCAACTACAAGCACATACTTTGCTGCGTATAGAGCACTGACTCCAAGATTCAATGCAGTAGATTTGACAGATTATAACACGTTCAACTTTACAGCTAGTGGAACAGGGAAGCTTGAAATTGCCTTTGTAAAAGCAAGTGTTAGCAATTGGGAAACACAACCCAAAACACTCATTACGCTTACAAATACGGACCAAGAATATAATATTCCGATCTCAAGTTTATCATCTGCAACCATTGATAATATCGTATTAGATGATGTAAAAACCATCGTATTTACAATAGCATCCGAAAATGGACAAATGATAACACGAACCATTGATTTATCACATCTATATTTCTCTAGTGAAAGTACATTAAGTGTGGTAGATATAGAAAATGAAAACAATGCGATTTTAGCAATTCCAAATCCAATGACATCGCAAACAACAATACGCTTTACATCCAAACAATCCGAGGACGTACAATTATATATTTATGACCAAGTAGGTAAGGTAGTTTATACAATGAAGGTTAGCACAAAAATTGGTCAAAACGAAATCCCCCTAAACCGAAATAATTGGCGTTCCGGATTGTATTTCTGTAAAATAGAAGGAAAAACACAAACATATAAAACAATAAAACTCATACTTAAATAACATAATTTCATGGTGATTAAATTTGGTTAATGATGAAAGGGCAAAAGGAGCAATTCTTTTGCCCTTTTTCTATGTTTTAAATAGCTTAAACCCTTTTGTTTATTGACCTTATAAGGCATTTGAAAAATGGTTAGTCTGAAGAAAATTGCATTTCGTCTACACTTAAAATGATCGTGCCGTGAATCAGGTTTTTCGCAGTTTTCAGTCCCTAGCTTTGTAATACAAATAAAAAGATATCATGAAATGAGCCACCAAAATCTCTAGATAATAATCAACATGATTATGGGCGAATTCCATCAAACAGAATTCATAAACTAAAACATGGACAGATGAAAAAACTATTATTACTTTTTAGCATACTTGCTATTGCAACAACAACCGCACAGAACTATCAATATCTAGGCGCTTTTACCTCAAACGGAACACCTTTATATTTAGAAAATCCTGGAGATAATGTATCTGTGGAAACCTTAGAAATGATTAGTAATTCCATTCCAGAAAGTTATCCTGTTCCTGACTACAATCCACATTATATTTCTTCTGGATATGACACTGATTTAAGTATCAATGAAACAGCAGAAGTTTGGGTAACATTTGTCAGTGAAGGTGCTGGTTATAGAAATGTACTAGGATTTTATACCTACGATTTAAATAATCCATCGCCTACAGCACCTGCTAATGAAGATATTACCATTATTTTTCCAAATGCATCCGCTTTAGGAAGTGGCGGCGGATTGCAAGTTGGCGATAAAGTAAAAATCGGAACCTTTGAAGCGGGTACAGGAATCGGTTGGGTTTTACTAGCAAATGCATGGAGTTCTAGTGCAAGCACTGTTGGTAACGGTTTATGGAAACTTTATTCAAACCCTGATTATAATCCTGAAGCTGATCCAAATTTACGTTACCATAATGTATTATTAAACGATCCAGACAATGAGCGTGTTATTCTTGGTTTTGAAGATATTCGTCGTGATTACAGCTCATGTGATAATGACTTTAATGATGCTGTATTTTATGTAACTGCAAATCCTTATACAGCACTAAAAACGACCAACTATGCCGATGTAGAAAGTGCTTCAAACGTAACCTCAGCGTATGATGGCGGATTGGAAAGTAATGGAAATTTAGCAGGTTTAATTGCACAACGTAACCTAAAAAGAACGCAAACAGGTGATGAAAACAATCAAAAACGATTTCAAGCTTCTTTCAATAAGCAAAGCTATACATCAGAAAATCCAGAAGATGGAACAAGTTTAGATTCATATTTACCAGATACAGGTATGTTTGGAACCGAAACAGCACACATATCAAGTCCAACTGATTTATTAGGAATCACTAATGCGACAGAAGTATTTGCTTTAGACATGTATCAAGAAAATACACGTGTTTCTGCAGTATTGGCAACCGCCACTGAAGGTGCTATTTACGATCACTCCAAAGTTATTTGTGACCGATTAAATAATTCATCTCTGGAAGACGTAAGAACTGTAATTGTACGGGGACATCAACTCATTAGTGCCAAAATAAAAAGACCTACAGGCGAAACAGAATATACCCTAAGCTTTTCTGTGAAATTGGGCGATGCAGCAAACGAATTGTTTAGTTTTTGGAATATTGAGCAATATCCAGAGGGCGATTATTATAATTTTCAGATTTGGGGCGGATCATTTTCACAAGTTTTTACTATCGGAAACCATATTATTGATACGCTAACGCTAGAAAAGCCTCTGAACAGTCAAATGGTAGACGATGTAATTCCACCTGTATTTGTTAAATCGGGATATTATGCAAATGGAAATGTGCATTTAAATATCGTCAATAAAGTAAACACAACATCTGTATTATTTGATGCAAGCGTGGCTCCTACGGAAGTAGCTGAACGCACTACAATAACACAAAACATTGCCTTAACTGGCGAATGGAATGATACTGTAACTATTGCGACAGGACAATTATTTGATGTTGGGTTTTCAATAAGTACAGACGTTTCGGCACAACAAGATGCTCTGTATTTGGCAGATGGCCCTTGGGGAATTGATTACCAAGAAGACAATGTAATTGTGACTAGTTTTCATGTAGAAAATACTACTGTGGAAGACTTTGAAAACACCTATGAAATTGAAAGGCAACCTATTGTTTCTGGTCAAGTACAAGGAACTATCAATTTGTTCCGTCATGTGTTACCTGGTGATCAAACCTTGGATGTAAGCATGTATGATGCATTTCAATTCAGCATTACCAATACTCAACCTGTTGAAATCAATTTATTGCAAGAAGATTTAAACGATTGGAACAACCGTTATCGAATAATAATTTCTCAAAATAGTACCGAAACCTTATATCGAATTCCATTCAATGAATTTGAAGATGGTGATGGAAATGCAGCAGATATTACCAATGTAAAAACCATCATATTCTCAACACAGGGCGATTATCAAAGTTATATTCCATTCAACCTGCAAGTTCATAGTGCACGCTTTGGCATGGAAAACACACTTGATATTGAAGAATTTGAAATAGAGGTAGCTAACAACAAAATTATGGCTGTGCCAAACCCAATGACAACTCAAACGCAACTACAATTTGCAGCCAAACAATCCGAGGACGTACAATTGCTGATGTATGACCAAGTAGGAAAGGTAGTTTATTCATCAAAGGTTAGAATCCAACCTGGTCAGAACAAGGTTTCCCTAAGCCGAAATAATCTACGTCCCGGATTGTATTTCTGTAATATTGAAAGCAAGACGCACAGCTACAAAACATTAAAACTCATTATAAAGTAAAAATAGTTTTTTTTCATGGTGATAATTTTTATTGGTTAATTAGGAAAAGGCAAAAGGAGTGATTCTTTTGCCTTTTTTGGCATTAAAATTATGCTGCAGTCGGACAGGGCAATAGCCAAGAGATTCACAATCTGCTGCTAATGTATTATCGTTACAACCTGGAAGTTGCATGGTATTGCATGTTTTTGAATCAGCAGGATGTGGAATTGTAGTAATTGTTGTGTCTGATTGTCCACATTCAACAACTTAGCAAGAAACAATAGCTCCTCTTTTACTTGCTTGTAAATTAGAAATAGAGATTTTACTCAAGTTCAAGTTTTTTAAATTCTTTTTTTTTAGTATGGGTGATTTCAAAATTAATATTGGAACTAAAATAGAATCAATGGTAAAAAAATAATAACAAACCAAACTTCAATTTGCTGAATTGCAGCATATTAAAAACCCCTAATCATAAAAGACTAGTTTTTTATTCATGATAAAAATTTTACTGGCTAATTAGGAAAGCACAAAAGGAGTGATTGTTTTAAAGTAAAAAGCAAATACAATATGGGCCTAAATAGAATATTTATAAAGCCAGAAAATATATTCTAGTAATCTTTCCCAAACCTAGATTTTCCATCAAACCACCACTTCAATCGAATCCCAATCTCCGTAAAGGTAAATCCTGCAGCCGTAGCAGATGCAATATTACTACGTGTGCCAAATACATTGGCCAAACAACGATCGGAGAATTTATAACCTAGTTTTCCCTGAAAACGATAGGTGCTTTGCGAATCTTGATCTTCAATGTATTGTAATCCTGTCGCAGCAGTAAGTTCGTAAAACCATTCGTCAGCTTTGGTGATATTTTCATCTTTGATCAAGTTTATAAAGACTTCTCCTGCATTGAATCGTTCTGGACTGAAATAAATGGTTGGCACTTGATTTTCAAAAGTGATATACTGATAGTTCAATCCGACTTTCAAAGATGGCTTGCTCAGAATGTTGTAATACAGCGAAGTAAATAACAAATGTCTGGAATTATCATCGTTTTGCGACGTATAATAGTATTGTGTAAACCAACCAAGATTGAAATTAGAACTCACATTATAATTTGCATACAAATGATTTTGTACAATCTCTCGATCTAATAAATCCGCATTAAAACTCTGTAATTCTCGTTTGTAACCAATATCTAAGGTTTGGAGTTTAAACGGCTTTATATTCAAAGAAAAATCAGCTAATAATTGAGTGTAATCGGTTGTTTCTGCTGTTGCTGAAGTGATTCCTAAAGTTCCTTTTAAAACAGTGTTTGGAGCCAACTGATACGCCAAACCAGCCGAAACTGCATGCGATGTTGCTTTGTTGTTTGTCACGGAATTATCTGTTGTTCTAAAGGTGTAATTTCCGAGCAATTTCAAACGTGTTGAAAGCGGATATTCTACTGTATTATCTAATGAAAATGCTTTATTATCGCCATTATCAAATGTATACGAGGCTTTTCCATCATAAAAAGCAGAAAACTTCGTATCTAGCTCTTTCAAAAAGTTTGTTGCATCTTTCTGGTTGTTGTAAAATGTTAGCGTTTTTTCTGCAGCGGCATATGCTTCATCATAATGACCTAAAGCTTTTAAGACATTGGCTTTTCCTAAATTTCCATCAAATGACATGGAATCGTTCACTAAAATCTGATCGTAATCTGCCAAACTCTGCCTAAAGTTACTTTTATACACATTCAAGGTTGCACGCAATGCCAAAATCCAGTTTTCATTTGGTTCTACTTCCATCATTTGATCAATTAACGTTTGAGTTTTTGCATACTTTTTATTCCAAATTAAAGCCTGAATATAACGTTCGGTAGTTTGTTGAGTTACTATCGGACTTATTGTTTCATCCAAACAATCATAAGCAGTTTGACTCGTTTTTAATGCTTGCTTTTCCTTTCCTTTTAAATGATTTACTAGCGCCAAACCATTTAATGCAGAAATCGTATCTTCATAGTTGCTTGGATTGTTAAATAAGGTTGTATAAGTAGTTTCCGCTTTGTCAAATGCTTCCATAATCAAATACAAATTCGCCAAATTTAAAAGTGCATCTTTATCATTCGTAAAAAGCGACAAACATTCTTGTAATAAAGTTTCCGCTTCAAGATATTGTTGTAATTGCTGTTTTTGATAGGCATGACCTAAATAGATATACTTTTTAGAAGTCATTGCATTCGGATTCCCTGGAGAAACTTCCAAAGCTCTATTCACATATATTAAAGCATTATTATATTCTTTTAAGTTCGATAGCGTATTGGCAAAACCTAATAACGCTGGAAAACTGTTCGGATCTTCCTCTACTAACTGTTGATAGTAAGCTTTCGCGAGATTGAACTCTTTATTCCATAATAAAGATTCGCCATAATTTAACTTCACTTCAAAGTCGTTTGGATAATCGTTTAATAAATTGGTGAAGATCGTTTTTGCATTCGTTGAATCACCATTTAATCCAACTGAACGACCATAGCACAAACGTGCCGTTTTATTAGTAGGATAGTCTTGTAAGATATCTTTAAAGAATAATTCGGCTTCTTGATACTTTCCATTTTCTAAATAGGAAAAGCCTTCTTTCATGTTTTGGGCAACACTAAAAAAGCACGTTAATAAAAGTGAAAAAAGTAGGATATATCGTGTATTCATATAGTTGATTTTTGACAGTTGTAAGTTAAGCATAAGCTTCCAAACATTCATCGCAAGAAAATTGAATCTCACCGACGATGAGCCTATTTTTGTGTCATATGGAGGATATTTGTATCAATATTTATAAAAAAAAATCAAAAAAATGGCTTTACAAATCACACAACAAAATGGAACTTTTTTATTAAAAGGAAAATTAAACACAACCACATCTAGATCTTTCATTATTCACTTCGAATACATCATGGAACAACAGCAAAATGTAGTCGTAAATATTGATGGAATCACAGAGATTGATTATGATGGTTTAGAAGGAATTAAAACATTAACTGCAATCGCATTAAGAGATCACAAAATGTTTTCTGTAATTGGAAATGGTTGCAAAGATATTTATCAAGATTTTAATTGTTCTCAGGTAGCTTAATACATCATGATTACAATTCTATTGGTTCGTTTCCTTTACTCTAAAATCAAGAAAATGAACATAGAATACAAACTTGACTTCTAATTCACGATGTGAAATTAAAAACAAACAAAATGATCGCAATCGCAAAAAAATTAAAAAGTAACCTTACGCCAGCACATGTATTTATGATAAGTGTATTGTTGGTAAACGGCGGAAACTACGTATACAACTTGTTATTAGGTAGATTTCTAGGACCTGAAAAGTTCGCTGATGCTGCTGTTTTGGTTACTTTTTTATTAGTATTATCTTTTGTTGCGATGACATTTCAGTTGGTAACAGCAAAGTTTTCTGTATTTTTTGAAGCAAATGTATTCAAAGCTTTCGCTGCAAATATGTATAAAAAATCAGCCTTCGCTGGAATCATTTTTGGTTGTTTAATCGTTTTCTTTGCTTCAGAATTGCAAGCATTTTTTAAAACCTCATCTTCGAGTATGTTTGTCGTTTTCGGGTTGGGAATTCCATTATACTTTATCATGAGTGTAAATCGTGGAATTTTTCAAGGAAAAGAAAAATTAGTATCGCTTTCAGTGACATATCAGGCTGAAATGATCAGTCGTTTGGTAATCACCTTAGCATTTTTATACTTTTTACAAATTGAATCTTCTTTGTTGATTTCTTTGGGAATTTTAGCATCATTTGTATGTGGATTGATTCCTTTTGATTTTAAAAATATTTCATGGAAAAGCAACAACTTGTTGAGCAAATCACAGGGGAAATTGGTGCGTAACTTTTTCATTATCACTGCTTTTTATGAGCTAACACAAATTATCATTAACAACAGTGATATTCTACTGGTAAAACATTATTTTGAATCCTTTGATGCAGGGTTGTATGCTTCCTTAGCGTTAATTGGACGTGTGGTATATTTTATTGCTTGGATGTTTGTAATGTTGTTATTACCAACCGTTGTAAAACTGAAAAAAGAAGGAAAATCTACAGTTCCTATCTTATTAAAATATGTAACCTATATTGCAGGAATTGCTGCGGTAATTATATTGGGTTGTGTATTATTTCCAACACAAATTGTTACGATTTTATTTGGTGAAAGCTATTTAGCAGTTACACCTTTATTATGGAAATACGCTTTAGCTACAGGCATTTTTGCATTGTCAAATATCTTCGCGTACTATTATTTATCCTTAGACAAATACATTCCAGTAGTACTTTCTGGGTTGTTTGGAATGCTTCAAATTTTATTAGTGGTTTTTTTCCACGAAAATCTAGCACAAGTAGTACATGTGCAAATCATTGCGATGGTTTTATTACTACTCGTTCAGTTAGGATTCTTCTTTTATGAAAATAGATTTAGAACGCTTCACTTCGACTAACTCAGCGTGAATGCTTTTAAATTTTCTCGCTCTTGTGTGATCCTGAATTAAGTTCAGTGCAACGCCAACTTACTTTTTTGTCACAAAATCAATAACTATTTTAAATATCATTTCTAGTGACATTTGAAAACTTCTTTCGTTATCTATGCTTCGTCATCACGAGAAACGCAAGTGACGTGGTGATCTTTTTATTGTACAACATATCTAGAAGTCACAGATTGCTTTGTCATACTTCCGTGCAATGACGTATCATAAGAGTACTATTACTTTCTCAAATTAATACCATAAACCAAATCTAAAGGCTCTTTCCTTTCATCGAAACATATTCGCATTTCGGCACAAGTCGTCTATTTTTCAGACTTAGAACATGCACATTTGCAATATAATTAGAAAACTAGATGTCATGAAGTTAGCAATCATAACCGCATATCCGCCAAGCAAAGTAACCTTAAACGAATACGCTTATCACTTAGTGAAAAGTTTTCGTCAAAAAGAAAATATTACAGAAATCGTTTTGCTAACCGATGCAACTCCAGAAGCAAAGGATTTGAATTTCGCTGAAGCTGGTTGCAAAGTTACCGTGAAAGAATGCTGGAAATTCAACAGTTACAAAAATATTTTCTCTGTAACCAAAGCCATCAATCAAACCAAACCTGATGCCGTATTATTCAACTTACAGTTTATGAAGTTTGGTGATAAAAAAGTAGCGGCTGCTTTAGGATTGATGCTTCCACTAGTTTGTAAAATTAAAGGAATTCCAAACATTGTTTTACTACACAATATTCTGGAAGAAGTAGATTTAAAAAGCGCAGGTTTTACCTCTAATAAATTATTACAAAAAGTATATAATTTCATTGGAACTAGTCTAACAAAATTGATTTTAAAGGCAGATAGAGTGGCTGTAACAATGCAAAAATATGTAAACATTTTAGAGAAAAAATACCTGGCAAATAATGTAACAATGATTCCGCATGGAACTTTTGAAATTGCCCAAAAACCATCTTTTGAATTGCCTGATGGTCCTTTAAAAGTGATGGCATTTGGAAAGTTTGGAACATATAAAAAAATAGAAACGATGATAGAAGCTGTGGAGAAAGTTCGTAAAACTTCTGGACTCGATTTAGAAATTGTCATTGCAGGAACTGATAATCCGAATGTGCCTGGTTATTTAGCAAATGCACAAAAACAATACAAGCATGTTCCTCAATTGACTTTTACAGGCTATGTAGCAGAGGAAGACGTAGCAACTATATTCAACGAAAGTGCTGTTGTTGTTTTTCCATACACAGCAACCACAGGAAGTTCGGGCGTATTGCACCAAGCTGGAAGCTACGGAAAAGCAGTTGTGATGCCAGATTTAGGTGACTTAGCATTGTTGGTAAAAGATGAAGGTTATAGAGGTGAATTCTTTGAAGCTGCAAATGTAGATAGTTTGGCAAATGCCATTGAAGCTATTGTAACCAACGACGCGTATAGAATTTCACTTGGAAAAACAAACTATAAGGCTGCTACTGCATTTCCTATGGAACGCATTACAGATATGTACATAAAACTATTTGAAAGAATTATAGCAAAGAAGAGTAATAATATTGAAAGTTTAGTTGTGTGAGTACAACACAAAGAATTTAAACTTTTTATTGGTTAAAAAGAAAAATAGCGATTTTTCGATCACTATTTTTTAGATTTACTCTTATTCAATATTTTATGTTGGATTTTCAAAATATCACATTAAAAAATCTATTTCAAGCTAATTTTTAAATCCATTTCCTTTTTCATTAATAATAACACTTCTGCATTTCCCATGGCGTCATCAACCGGATTGTGTGTATGCGCAGTTTTACGTAAGTGTTTCCATTTAGCAAAGGTGTCTTTTTCCAGTCCGCAATACAGATCGGAAAGTCTTCGAGAAGAATACCCAAACGGATTTTCGCCAATAAAATGATGAAAGTACCAGCAAATAAACATCCAATCAAAACCATTGTTATCACTAATAAAAATAGGTCTTCCTTTTGAATTTTCTTGAATCCACGTTTTAAAATTGGTCATCACCGTTGTTGGATCGTCAAATGTTAAGGTGTCATCACGAGAAAAACCAGAAATAGACAACGCGGTTGGATCAAACCGTTCAGAAATTGGTTTTAGTTGACCATAAAACGTTCTATAGAGTTTTTCATCGACCAAAACGGCTCCAAAACAAATCATAGAATAATCACCTGGAATTGGTCCATCAGATTCTATGTCAACCATTACATAACTCATGTTCTTTTTATTTTAAATGTAAAAGATAAATATTTTTAGACTTCTTTAAAGTTTCTCATAAAAACACATCACAATAAACAGCAGGAAGCTATCTGTAACTTTTGAAGCAGATTACTTCCTCTTAATGAAATTTCCGAAAACTAAGCGAAGTCGAAGTGCTTCTAAACAACCTTCTCAATCACAAACGACTGATTTCTAAAAGCGATTTCATCACCAACTTTTTTCCCAAGAAGCAGTTTTCCAATCGGCGTATTGGTAGCAATCGCATAGAATTTTTCAGTATTGGCGGTAATTTCTCCAACGCTCACTGAAATGAAATAATTGGTCTGTGATGTATAAATGACACTTCCCAAACAACCTTGTGAAACCTCAGCTGTTTGATTTACTTTTAGCAGAATTTCTTTGACTTTCTGAATTTCTGCCAATTGATTTCCCAACTTTTCTCGTTCCAACTGCAACATGGCTCTGCCTGTTTCGTGTTTGTCGCCTGCTGTGCTTTTGGTTTCCGATAACATAGCTTCCTGAATGCCAGCAAAACGTTCTTGAATCTTGACTTGGCGATCATTTACCATGTCTAAACATGCTTTGTATAATGTTTCTTTTACTGTCATACCAAATCTGCTAATTCTTTTCCTACCAAACTTCCAATCGCAACGCCCATTCCGCCCAAGCGAACACCACAGTATATATTGTTTGACAGTGGTTTTACAATCGCTTTTTTCTGCGAACCAACACCCATGATTCCGCTCCAACGATGTGCTATTGCAAATGTTGTGTTTGGCAAAATGACTGTTTTTAAAAGCTCCTCTAATTTTTGCTGAATCAACTCGGTTTGCAGGAGTTCTGTAGTTTCTTCTCCTTTAAAATCTAAGTTTCGTCCGCCACCGAATAGAATGCGATTGTCAATATTTCTGAAGTAATAATATCCTTTGTCTAAATGAAATGTTCCTTTGATGTGTAAATCTGGAATGGGTTCTGTAATCAATACTTGTGCGCGTGCAGGTTTTACTTTTTCATCTAACAATTGTGATGCAAAACCATTGGTAGCAATGAGCAATTTATTTGTATAAAAATCAAAATGATTTGTCTTAATCTGTACTGTATTTCCAGTCTCCGAGAAACCTTCTACCAAAACCGAGTTTAAAATCTGAATATTGCTAGATAACACTTTCTGCATTAAAGCCTGCATCATTTTTCCTGTATCGATTTGTCCTTCAAACTGATTAAAAATATAGTTCGATTGAATTCGTTCAAACTGAAATGTATTGGAAACTTCACTAAATACATTTTCTTTAAAAACAGGAAACAACAGCTGATTTATTTGATCTTTTTTAAGCAAGCAAGTTTCATACAATTCCGTGTCTTCTTCCGTAAACAATTCATATCCGCCAAAGGCTTGATAATCAATCGTTGCGTCGCCCAACGTTTCACGAAGCAATTGCAAGCCATTACAGCGTCTTTTAACCAAATTGACCACTTCTTCTTCTGAATGTGTATTTAGATCGTCTAGAATCTCTGAAAGGCTGCCAAAACAGGCAAATCCAGCATTTTTTGTACTTGCTCCTTGCGGTAAGATTCCTTTTTCTAGAATGACAATTTTTGCCGTTGGATATTGCTTGCGAAGTTGCAAGGCACAATTCAGTCCTACAATGCCACTTCCCACAACAGTGAAATCGACATTCGTTAACCACGACTTATATTCCCAATAACTTAAATTCATCTTGGATATATTCATTTTGATTCGAATATAACTAAAGGTTTTCAATAGTTTCTATTCTAGCTTGAAAAATACTATCAAGATCGTATTTTTGTACCGATAGAAAGTAATTTATATGAACATTTTTACGTTGCCTGATTATTTAACTCCTGAAACGAAGAGTCCGATTCAGTTGTTTTTGTATGAATCGACAACGTCGCAGTTGAATAGCAAAATTGATTTGACCAAAAATGCTTTTAGCTTTTTGCAAGAAGGATTTAAGACGGTTTCTACAAGTCATCAACCTATTGCTATTACAAATGATGCTTTTTTAATTATGAAATCTGGACATTGCTTGATGACGGAGAATTTATCAGCTACCAATAATTTTTATAAGAGCATATTATTGTTTTTTTCGGATGACGCATTGTTTCAATTTATAGAAAAACATCAAATTCCTAAGAAACATTTCGCTGCAACTACGGCTGCAAAAGCTTGTAAATATGATGGTTTTGTGAGGTCGTTTGTCAAAAGTTTAGAAGACATTCAACAACTTCCTTTAAAAGTTCAACAACAGCTTTTACAAGTAAAACTTGAAGAAATTTTATTGTATTTAGTCGCTACCAAAGGCGCTGATTTTTTTGGGTTTTTAACTGCGGCTAAAAATGATCAAACAAGTCATTTTATCAATGTGGTAGAAAGTAACAAATTGAATAAGTTATCTTTAAAAGAACTTGCTTTTTTAGCAAATATGAGTGTTTCTAGCTTTAAACGAGCCTTTGAAAAGCACTTTCAGGAATCGCCAAGCAAGTGGTTTCAAAATCAGCGCTTGGAACATGCAGCTTTTCTGTTGAAGAACGAAACGAAGCGACCTTCTGATATTTTTGAAAAGATTGGTTATGAGAACTTATCCAACTTCGTACATGCGTTTAAAACCAAATTTGGTGTGACTCCAAAACAATATCAAATCCAAGATTGAGCTTTTAGCACTACTTTTTGAACTATATTATTTTCTATATGAATTGTTGTTGAGATAGCTTTGTAGCATCATTAAAAACATCTCAATTATGAAGAAAATAAATGCTTTTTTAGTACTGTTCGTTTTGATTACTACAGCAACTTTCGGACAAAATACATTTACATTAACGAGTACAGATTTAGGAGGACAAGCTACCAAAGCACAAGAGTTTAGTGGTTTTGGTTGTACTGGAAACAACGCATCGCCACAGTTATCATGGAAAAACGCTCCTGATGGCACCAAGAGTTTTGCTATTACCATGTACGATCCAGATGCACCAACTGGAAGCGGATGGTGGCATTGGATAGTTTTTGATATTCCAGCAAATGTGAATGAATTGGTTACCAATGCTGGAAACATTTCCTTGAATTTAGCACCAAAAGGGAGTATTCAAAGTATTACCGATTATGGAAGTGCTGGTTATGGTGGTCCATGTCCGCCAGAAGGTCACGGATTGCATCAATATATCATTACCGTATATGCTTTAAAAACAGATTCGCTTGGTTTAACAAAAGATACGAATGCTGCGGTTGTAGGATATTACCTTTGGAATAATACCTTAGCAAAAGCAAGTATTGTAGCGTATTATCAGCGAGAGAAGCAATAAGATTGGTATCAAAAACAATGATTTTATAACAGCACAGTAGAGAAACTAAAAAAATCTCTACTGTGCTTTCATATTGTTTTTAGAATAATTATATAAGCTTTGTTATACTTGTTACTTTTTTGGTTTTTTGTCAATGGTGACCATCAATTTTGACCATGTCCAATATTCATTACACTCTGAAAATGAATCTTTTGCTCTTGGAGCATTAAATTCATCTTCCAACATTTTTTGGGTCATTCCGATAATTATTTTCCCTTTAAAAATTGACTCCCCAAACTTTTTGCCATATTTTTTAATTAAGTCTTGTTTTCTTTTTTCATTGTTTTGAGCTACTTGCTCTTTGGTAAGAAAGTCATCACCAAAAAGATGATGCACGTTTATATCCGCGAAATATTTCTTTTTATTTTCACTTGTCATATTGAAAAAGAATTCCTCTAATTTTCGAGATGTTTGATAATGTGTAAGAGAAACTCTTGCAAGTTTTTCGTTTGCCACATCTACACTATGACTGGTACTACTACTAGAATATTGGTGTGGTTTTTTGGGCTTATTATAGTTATCGCTAATCGATTGGATATGCCCTTTTAATTCATACAGTTCTTGCTCCGAATACGGCAAACTATTTACATCCATAGTTTTGAATTTCTTATGTAGTTTATAGGATTCAAGTTCTGAATAAAAACTATACGCCATTTGCCCATTAATTTTATTGATATATTCTGGATTGATGTTTTTCTCAGTTTTGAATTTTTCTACTTTTGCCCATGAATCTTTGAAAGCAGTTTCAGCTTCTTCAAAATCTTCAATCCGAATAAGATGAAGTGCCTTTGTTATGTAACAGAATCCTACACTACTAAAAGCTCTATCTGGATAATCTATATTTGCATAACTATAATTAGCCAGTTTTACAATGGTATTATACATATCATCAGTAAAATTTTTATCTAATGCAAACGAGGAAAGCTAAGTTGCCCACTTAGAAAACCAATAATTGTCCGTTGGAAAATTTCTGTCTTTTGTATAATCAAGAGCTCCTGCATATTTTCTTTTTTAACCCGTTGTGCATTTTAAATAATGCTAATTTTAATATTGTTAATATTTCTTTTGAAAATAAACCTGTTAATGTATTGAATGGTTGTTAATGCTGTTATTTTAGATAGTATTCTGGTCTTA
>Ga0189286_100096_pt1 | contig 59113 bp, 53 predicted proteins | sample UW69minimetaG_FD_130330 | JGI IMG/M metagenome (GOLD analysis project Ga0189286, IMG submission 130330) | Marine microbial communities from the Costa Rica Dome - UW69 mini metaG | ecosystem: Environmental > Aquatic > Marine > Oceanic > Photic zone | place: Costa Rica: the Eastern Pacific...
CGCTTTGAAGTCACCAAACTGCTTGGTGATCGCAGCGGTCAGCGTGGTTTTACCGTGGTCAACGTGACCAATGGTGCCGATGTTGCAGTGCGGTTTACTGCGCTCAAACTTTTCCTTAGCCATGATGGCCTCCTTAATGTTGAGGTCGGAAGCGGGCAGCCCGCTTCCCAAATGTTGTTATGCGTATTTCGCTTGGATCTCGTCGGAGATGTTCTGCGGAACTGGATCGTAGTGGTCGAACTGCATGGTAAACTGCGCGCGGCCCGAAGACATGGAGCGCAGGTTGTTGATGTAGCCGAACATGTTGGCCAGAGGCACAAATGCGTCGATGGCTACAGCGTTACCACGTGGTTCCTGACCGGACACCTGACCACGACGGGAGGTGAGGTCGCCAATGATGCCACCGGTGTATTCTTCCGGTGTGATCACTTCCACTTTCATGATTGGCTCAAGCAGTTTCGCGCCGGCCAGTTTCATGCCTTCACGCATTGCCATACGAGCAGCGATTTCAAAGGCCAGAACGCTGGAGTCCACGTCGTGGAACTTACCGTCGATCAGAGCAACTTTGAAGTCGATCACAGGGAAGCCTGCCAGAGGACCGGAGTCCATGACAGATTGGATACCCTTTTCAACACCCGGGATGTATTCCTTCGGAACAGCACCACCAACGATGCGGCTTTCGAAGGAGTAACCTTCACCCGCTTCAGTCGGCATGATTTCCATTTTGACTTCAGCGTACTGACCGGAACCACCAGACTGTTTCTTGTGGGTGTAGGTGTGCTCGATGCCTTTGGAGATGGTCTCACGGTAGGCCACCTGTGGCGCACCGATGTTGGCCTCAACCTTGAACTCACGCTTCAGACGATCCACGAGGATGTCCAGGTGAAGTTCGCCCATACCCTTCATGATGGTCTGACCGGATTCCAGATCAGTTTCCACGCGGAAGGATGGGTCTTCGGCTGCCAGACGCTGCAGACCCTGAGACATTTTCTCTTGGTCAGCTTTGGTCTTAGGCTCAACAGCAATCTCGATCACTGGATCCGGGAAGGTCATGGTTTCCAGAACAACCGGGTCGTTGGTGGCGCAGAGCGTGTCACCAGTGGTTGTGTCTTTTAGACCTGCCAGCGCGATGATGTCACCCGCGAACGCTTCGGTGATTTCCTCACGGTTGTTGGAGTGCATCATCATCATACGACCGATGCGCTCTTTACGACCTTTGGTGGAGTTCAAGAGCGTGTCGCCCTTGTTCAGCACACCGGAGTAGATCCGGGTAAAGGTCAGGGAGCCAACAAACGGGTCGTTCATGATTTTGAACGCCAGGCCGGAGAACGCCATGTCGTCGTCTGCACGACGGGCAATGTTACGCTCTTCGGTTTCATCACCTGGTTCAAAGCCCATGTAATCAACAACGTCCAGTGGGGACGGCAGGTAGTCGATCACAGCGTTGAGCAGAGGCTGAACGCCTTTGTTCTTAAACGCGGAACCACCGAGAACTGGAACGAAGGACAGAGACAGGGTACCTTTGCGCAGCAGTTTGCGCAGGGTTGGTACGTCAGGCTCTTCGCCTTCCAAGTAGGCTTCCATGGCGTCGTCGTCTTGCTCAACGGCGTTCTCAATCATCTTGGCGCGCCATTCGTCGGCCAGATCTTTGAGTTCGTCACGGATAGGGGCTTTGATCCAGCTTGCGCCGAGGTCTTCACCCTGCCACAGCCACTCTTCCATGGTGACCAGGTCAACCAGGCCTTCCAGCTCGGTTTCTGCACCGATTGGGAATGCCACTGGAACAGCGGTTGCACCGGTACGGTCTTCAATCATGTTCACACAGTTGAAGAAGTCCGCGCCGATTTTGTCCATCTTGTTGACGAACACCATGCGTGGAACCTTGTAGCGGTCAGCCTGACGCCACACGGTTTCGGTCTGTGGTTCAACACCAGCGTTGGCGTCCAGAACACAGACGGCACCATCGAGAACCGCCAGGGAACGCTCAACTTCAATGGTGAAGTCAACGTGGCCCGGGGTGTCGATGATGTTCAGACGGTGCTTAGGCGTGTCTGCGGTTTGGCCATCTTCGGTGCGCTCCCAGAAGGTGGTCGTCGCAGCGGAAGTGATGGTGATACCACGTTCCTGTTCCTGCTCCATCCAGTCCATGGTGGCTGCACCGTCGTGCACCTCACCGATGTTGTGGGATTTGCCGGTGTAGTACAGGATGCGCTCGGAGCAGGTGGTTTTACCTGCATCGATGTGCGCCATGATACCGAAGTTGCGGTAATGTTCGAGCGTATATTCGCGTGCCATTGGTCTAATGTCCTCTGGGCTTTACCAACGATAATGGCTGAAGGCTTTGTTAGCTTCTGCCATCTTGTGAGTGTCTTCGCGCTTCTTAACGGCGGTACCGCGGGAGTTCACGGCATCCAGAAGTTCACCAGCGAGGCGTTCTTCCATGGTGTTTTCGTTGCGGCCACGCGCAGCACCAATCAGCCAACGGATGGCCAGGGCTTCGCGGCGCTCAGGGCGCACTTCGACCGGAACCTGATAGGTGGCACCACCCACACGGCGGGAGCGAACCTCAACCGATGGTTTGATGTTGTCGAGTGCTTCGTGGAACACTTCAACAGGGGCGCGCTTCACCTTGTTTTCAACGCGGTCCAGCGCGTTGTAAACGATCTTTTCGGCAACAGATTTTTTGCCGTCGATCATCAGGTTGTTCATGAATTTGCTCAGGACCTTATCGCCAAATTTGGCGTCAGGCAGAATTTCGCGTTTCTCAGCGGCGTGACGACGTGACATATCAGCCTCTCCTTCTTACTTAGGACGCTTCGCGCCGTACTTGGAACGACGTTGCTTACGGTCTTTGACGCCTTGGGTATCCAGAACACCACGCAGGATGTGGTAACGAACACCCGGAAGGTCTTTTACACGACCGCCACGGATCAGAACCACGGAGTGTTCCTGAAGGTTGTGGGATTCACCTGGGATGTAGGAGATCACTTCGTAACCGTTGGTCAGGCGCACCTTCGCAACTTTACGCATAGCGGAGTTAGGTTTCTTCGGCGTGGTTGTGTACACACGGGTACATACACCACGTTTCTGAGGGCACTGCTCCAGGTGCTGCGACTTGGAGCGCTTGATTTTAGGCTGACGCGGTTTGCGGATCAGCTGCTGAATCGTTGGCATAGGGTCTCTTTCCTATTGCTTCCATTTATACGCCGGGCCGAGGCCCAACGCGGTTATCTGTTTTTTCGCAACTTGTGCGTACACAAGCGCAAAAACCGCAATCGTTTCCATTCCGAGGCAAACGACGCGGTGGGGTCTCAGAGGTTGCGGTCTTCAAAGTAGACCGGAACTTGACCACTACAGGTGTGAAACGGCTCAGGGTACACTTCTCCCATTGCCGGATGTTCGCGCGTATATGGGGAGTCGCAGCCCTTGTCAACAGCTGCCCCTGTTGCACTGCCCCGCGTCCCCTGCCAATGTGCGCTCAACCATAAGAGAGGCAAAAACATGATCGACAGCAGGGACATGCAGATGATTGGTCTGTGCCGCTTTTCCTACCCGGCTTTGGGCGGATTTCAAGTGGAACATGAGACCATCGAGGACCGTATTGCCTTCCTCTATGCCGAGGACCGGCTGGAAGAGCGGTTTCAGTTGATGGAGACCGTGGCCCTACCCTGCCTACGCGAGCAGACTGACCAGAATTTCGAGATGATCATTGTGATTGGCGACACTTTGCCCAAGCACCATGTGGATCGCCTGCATGACATCACCGCCGACATTCCGCAGATCACGATTGTGGCTCATGAGCCCAAACCACATCGCCCGCTGATGAAGGAACTGATCAACGGCGCGCGCAAAGATCCCAAGGCGCCCTGTCTGCAATTCCGCCACGATGATGATGACGCCATTTCGGTGGATTTTTTCGAGAAGTTCCGCGCGGCGGTGAACGCTGTGCCGGGTCTGTTGGAGAACCGGTCCGTCGCCTTTGACTGGAACCGCGGGATCATTGCCGAGATGAGTGGCGAGGGCATCGCCGCCACTGACACGGTACGCAATCTTTATGTGGCCTCCTTGGGCATGTATGTGCGCGGGGGGTGTCCGCTGACCATCATGAACTTCCGACATGGCATCATGAACCAATTCATGCCCACTGTGTCCTTCACCGATACACCGATGTGGGTACGCACCCACAATGGCTACAACGACAGCCGCCAGAAGAAGGTCAAACCTGTGCCAGTGGAGCCTTTGACAGTGGCGCAGGAAGCGGAGTTCAAAGCCCGCTTTGCCATCGACGTGGATCAGGTGCGTGCCACGTTTTCCTGAGACAATTTGCGCCCGCGCAGCAAGGTGAACACCCCTGCCCCCACAACAATCGCCGCCCCGGTGAGCGTGATGGGGTCTGGCCAGTCGCCAAACACCACAAAGCCGAGGATCAGCGCCCAGAGCAGCCCGCTGTAGCGGAAGGGCGCGATGAAGCTGACCTCGCCGACGCGCATCACCAGGACCGAAAACAGATAGCCGCCCAAGATAAATAGGGCTGCGCCGCTGAGCAGCATCCATTGGCGACCATCTAGGGCGACCCAGTCGCCACCTAGGCTGGCCGCTCCGGCAAACACCATTACGCCAAGCGAGGCCACCAAGGTCACCGTCAAGGATGGCACATTGGCGGACATCTTGCGTGTCGACAGGTCTCGCAGGGTGACAAAGGCCACGGCCACCATGGCGTAGATTGCGTATTGGTCAAAACCGTCTGGCCCGGGCCGCACAATCAGCAACATTCCCACGAAACCCGCGGCAATGGCCGAAGCCCGCCGCCAGCCAACAGCCTCACCAAAAAACAAGGCGCCGCCAAGGGTCACGGTCAAAGGCAGGATTTGCAGGATCGCCGTCACATTCGCCAAGGGCATGTGGTAGAGCGCGGTGATAAAGAAGTAGGCCGCGCCAATTTCGGCAACGGTGCGCACAATCACAAGCGCCCAGTCCTGACGAGACAGGCTCCAGCGCAGCTTGCCGAGCGATTTGGCTAGCCCCCAAATCAGGACCGAGGCCAGTGCACCTCGCAGAAACAACATCTGAAACAGTGGCACATCTGTGCCCAGAGACTTCACCAACGTGTCGTTGAACGTAAACGCCGCCATAGAGAGCATCATCAGGAGTGCGCCCTTGGTATTGTCTGACATCGCCGCCATGTGCCGCCCTTTCCCGTATGCAACCGAGCGACCCTAGGACCACCTCTTTGCTTTGCCAAGACCCCGGCTTCTCATTCCCCAAATATCCTCGCCGAAGGCAAAAGGGCCCCCGGCGTGATGCCGAGGGCCCTTTCAAAAAGCGTTAGATCGTTGGTTTAGTCGAACTCGCGGCTTTCCGGTGTTTCCACCAGGCCGCTGTCAAACACATCATCCGCAGTCACATCTTCAACCGGGGCTGCCAGACGTGCGGCGGCTTCCGCCTCCTCGCGACGGGCTTCCACAACCACGTTGTCCCGCTCAGACGCGATGCGACGTACTTTCTGTGTCGCACCACCGGTACCGGCTGGGATCAGGCGGCCCACGATGACGTTCTCTTTGAGGCCAACCAGCTTGTCTTTCTTACCCTGCACGGAGGCTTCGGTAAGAACGCGGGTGGTCTCCTGGAACGAAGCCGCGGAGATGAAGGACCGGGTCTGAAGCGACGCTTTGGTGATACCAAGCAGGATCGGCTCACCCTGAGCAGGACGGCGACCTTCGGCCAGCGCCTTTTCGTTGGCGGCGTCAAACTCAGCCTTCTCGACGTGTTCGCCTTTGAGCAGCGTGGTTTCACCAGAGTCCTGGATTTCCCACTTCTGCAACATCTGGCGTACGATCACTTCGATGTGCTTGTCGTTGATCTTCACACCTTGCAGTCGATACACGTCCTGCACTTCGTCGATCATGTAATCCGCCAGCGCTTCAACACCCATGATGGAGAGGATGTCGTGCGGTGCCGGGTTACCGTCCATGATGTAGTCACCCTTCTGCACGAAGTCGCCTTCCTGCACTGGGATGTGTTTGCCCTTTGGCACCATGTATTCCACGGTCTCCAGGCTCTCATCAGACGGCTCGATCGCGATGCGGCGCTTGTTCTTATAGTCGCGGCCAAAGCGCACGTAACCATCGATTTCGGCGATGATCGCGTGGTCTTTTGGACGACGCGCTTCGAACAGTTCGGCCACACGTGGCAGACCACCGGTAATGTCTTTGGTTTTTGCACCTTCACGCGGGATACGCGCGATAACGTCACCCGCTTTCACGTCCTGCTGATCTTCAACCGACAGGATCGCGTCCACAGACATTGGGTAGTGAACCGGGTTGCCCGCATCGTTGCGAACAGGTTCGCCATCGGTATCCACCAGGATCACTTCCGGCTTCAGCTCGTTGCCTTTTGGTGCCGCACGCCAGTCAGACACGATCTTCTGTGTCATGCCGGTTGCGTCATCGGTCTCGTCCCGCAGGGAGATACCCACGGTCAGATCAACAAACTTCGCCTTACCGTCTTTCTCCGCCAGGATTGGCAAGGTGTACGGATCCCATTCAAACAGCTTGTCGCCAAAGCTGACCGCCTGGCCGTCTTTGACAAACAGTTTGGAACCGTAACCAACCTTGTGGCTGGCACGTTCGTCGCCGTCTTCGCCCTGAATGATCAGCTTCATGTTGCGGCCCATCACCAGGATCTCGCCGTTGGCGTTCTCCAGAGTGTTGGCGTTTTCGAAGACGATCTTGCCTTCCTGGCTTGCTTCCAGGAACGACTGTTGACCACCCTGCGCAACACCACCGATGTGGAAGGTCCGCATCGTCAGCTGTGTACCCGGTTCACCAATCGACTGCGCCGCGATGATACCAACCGCTTCGCCGGTGTTCACCAGCGTACCGCGTGCAAGGTCACGACCGTAGCACATGGCACAGACGCCTTCCTCAGCCTCACAGGTCAGCGGGCTGCGGATGCGGGCATTGGCCACACCAGCTTCGTCAATCGAGTCCGCCATGCGTTCGTCGATCAGCTGACCGTGAGCAACCAGCACCTCATCAGTGCTTGGCTTCATGATATCCTCAGCCGCAACACGGCCCAGAATACGCTCTGCCAGAGAGGCCACAACCTCACCGTCGTTCACAGCGGCTTCGGCATTGATGGCGTTGTCAGTGCCACAGTCGTGCATACGCACGATGCAGTCCTGCGCCACGTCCACCAGACGACGTGTCAGGTAACCGGAGTTCGCTGTTTTCAGCGCGGTATCAGACAGACCCTTACGGGCACCGTGGGTGGAGTTGAAGTACTCCAGAACGGTCAGACCCTCTTTAAAGTTCGAGATAATCGGGGTCTCGATGATGTCGCCGTTTGGCTTGGCCATCAGGCCGCGCATACCGCCCAGCTGTTTCATCTGTGTGACCGAGCCACGCGCACCGGAGTGGGCCATCATGTAGACCGAGTTTGGCTCCGCTTCGGCGCCGTTCTCGTCTGTCTGCGCCGCGGAGATGGTGCCCATCATCGCGTCGGTGACTTTGTCGTTACACTTGGACCAGGCATCCACAACTTTGTTGTACTTTTCGCCCTGAGTGATCAGGCCGTCCATGTACTGCTGTTCAAAGTCTTTCACCTGATCGCGGGTGTCGTCGACGATGGTCCACTTGTTGTCCGGGATCACCATGTCGTCTTTACCAAACGAGATGCCGGCCTTGAACGCTTCGCGGAAGCCCATGGTCATGATCTGGTCACAGAAGATCACGGACTCTTTCTGACCACAGTAGCGGTAGACGGTGTCAATCACGTTCTGAACGTCTTTCTTCCGCAGCAGCTTGTTCACCAAGGCAAATGGCGCCTTGTTGTTCTGCGGCAGAAGCGCGCCGAGGCGCACACGACCAGGGGTGGTTTCCACACGTTCCATCACTTCCAGACCGTTCTCGTCGATCTGTGGGATACGGGCGTGGATCTTGGCGTGCAGGTGCACTTCGCCAGCGTCCAGCGCGTACTGAACTTCCTCGATGGAGGAGAACACCATGCCTTCACCTTTCATGCCTTCACGCATGATGGAGGTGTAGTACAGACCCAAGATCATATCCTGCGACGGAACGATGATTGGCGCACCGTTGGCCGGGGACAGAACGTTGTTGGTGGACATCATCAGAACACGCGCTTCCAGCTGGGCCTCAAGGCTCAGAGGAACGTGAACCGCCATCTGGTCACCGTCGAAGTCCGCGTTAAACGCAGAACAAACAAGCGGGTGCAGCTGGATCGCCTTACCTTCAATCAGAACCGGCTCAAACGCCTGAATGCCCAAACGATGCAGCGTCGGCGCACGGTTCAGCATCACCGGGTGTTCGCGGATCACCTCATCCAGGATATCCCAAACTTCGGGACGCTCTTTTTCCACCAGTTTCTTGGCCTGTTTCACAGTGGAGGACAGACCTTTGGCTTCCAGACGCGAGTAGATGAACGGCTTGAACAGCTCGAGCGCCATCTTTTTGGGAAGACCACACTGGTGCAGTTTCAGTTCCGGACCGGTCACAATCACCGAACGGCCAGAGAAGTCAACGCGCTTACCCAAAAGGTTTTGACGGAAACGACCCTGCTTGCCTTTCAGCATGTCAGACAGCGATTTCAGCGGACGCTTGTTGGCGCCGGTGATCACGCGGCCACGACGGCCGTTGTCAAACAGCGCATCCACAGATTCCTGCAGCATCCGCTTTTCGTTACGGACGATGATGTCAGGCGCACGCAGTTCAATCAGACGCTTCAGACGGTTGTTCCGGTTGATCACACGACGGTAGAGGTCGTTGAGGTCGGAGGTCGCAAAGCGGCCACCATCCAGCGGCACCAGCGGGCGCAGCTCTGGTGGGATCACTGGGATCACGGTCAGGATCATCCATTCCGGGCGGTTGCCGGACTCAATGAAGCTCTCAACCACTTTCAGACGCTTGATGATCTTCTTTGGCTTCAGTTCGCCGGTTGCTTCGGCCAGATCGGCGCGCAGCTGTTCGGCTTCCGATTCCAGATCGATCATGGACAACATCTCACGGATCGCTTCAGCACCGATGTTGGCGGTGAAGGCGTCCATGCCGTATGCGTCCTGCGCATCCATGTACTCTTCTTCGGTCATCATCTGGCCGTAGGTCAGATCGGTCAGACCCGGCTCGATAACAACGTAGTTTTCAAAGTACAGCACGCGTTCCAGATCACGCAGAGTCATGTCCAGCATCAGGCCGATGCGGGATGGCAGCGATTTCAGGAACCAGATGTGTGCCACTGGTGCGGCCAGCTCGATGTGGCCCATACGCTCACGGCGCACTTTCTGAAGGGTAACTTCAACACCACATTTTTCGCAGACAACGCCGCGATACTTCATGCGCTTATATTTGCCGCAGAGACATTCGTAGTCTTTGATTGGGCCAAAGATACGCGCACAGAACAGACCGTCACGCTCTGGCTTGAACGTACGGTAGTTGATGGTTTCCGGCTTTTTGATCTCACCGTAGGACCACGACAGGATCCGCTCTGGCGACGCCAGCGAGACTTTGATCTCGTCAAACGCCTTCTGTGGCGCGAGCGGGTTGAACGGGTTGTTCGTCAGTTCCTGGTTCATTTTGATACCTCAAATTTGGTTGGGAGGAGAGTGGATGGGATGAGGGCTAACGCCCTCACTCACCTTCCTCCGTATCCAGGAGTTCCATATTCAGGCCGAGGCCACGGACTTCTTTCACCAGAACGTTGAACGATTCTGGGACGCCCGCTTCGAAGTTGTCCTCGCCCTTGACGATGCTTTCATAGACCTTGGTCCGGCCTGCCACGTCATCCGACTTCACGGTCAGCATTTCCTGCAGGGTGTAGGCGGCGCCGTAAGCTTCCAGAGCCCAGACTTCCATCTCACCAAAGCGCTGACCACCGAACTGTGCCTTACCACCCAGCGGCTGCTGTGTGACCAGGGAGTACGGACCAGTGGAACGCGCGTGGATTTTGTCGTCCACCAGGTGGTGCAGTTTCAGCAGGTACTTGATGCCCACGGTCACAGGGCGGGCAAACTGCTCACCTGTGCGGCCATCAAACAGCTGCGACTGACCGGATTCAGAGAAGCCAGCCCGCACCAGCGCGTTGTTCACGTCGCTTTCTTTCGCGCCGTCAAACACTGGGGTCGCGATTGGTACACCGTTGGTGACATTGCCTGCCGCTTCCAGAAGCTGACCTTCGTCCATGCCGGTGATGCCTTCTTCGTAGACATCGTCGCCATAAGCCAAACGCATCGCTTCACGCACAGGGGTCAGATCGCCAGAGCGACGGTATTCCTGCAGCGCTTCGTCCACGTTCACACCCAGACCGCGTGCGGCCCAACCCATGTGGGTTTCAAGGATCTGACCAACGGTCATACGCGAAGGCACACCCAGTGGGTTCAGGCAGAAGTCAACCGGCGTACCGTCTGCGAGGAACGGCATGTCTTCCATAGGCACAACCTTGGAAATAACACCTTTGTTCCCGTGACGACCGGCCATCTTATCGCCCGGCTGAAGCTTACGCTTCACGGCGATGAAGACTTTGACCATCTTCATCACGCCTGGTGGCAGGTCGTCGCCACGGCGGACTTTCTCGACTTTGTCCTCAAAGCGGTGCTCTAGCGCCCGTTTCTGGATCTCGTACTGCTCGTTCAGAGCCTCAACGATCTGGGCGTCTTTCTCATCTTCCAGAGCCAGCTGCCACCACTGACCACGGCTCAGGGAGTTCAGCAGTTCCTCGGAGATTTCCGAGTTAGCTTTAACGCCTTTTGGACCTTTTACAGCCACTTTGCCGAGGATCATGTCTTTCAGACGGGCGTAGATGTTGCGGTCCAGGATCGCCAGCTCGTCGTCACGGTCACGTGCCAGACGTTCGATCTCTTCACGCTCGATCTGCAGCGCACGTTCGTCTTTTTCCACACCGTGGCGGTTAAAGACGCGTACTTCTACAACGGTACCGAAGTCACCCGGCTTCACGCGCAGCGAGGTATCGCGCACGTCGGAGGCTTTCTCACCAAAGATGGCGCGCAGAAGCTTTTCTTCCGGCGTCATTGGGCTTTCGCCCTTTGGTGTGATCTTACCCACCAGAATGTCGCCCGGCTCCACGTCCGCACCGATGTACACGATGCCGGCCTCGTCGAGGTTGCGCAGCGCTTCTTCACCGACGTTTGGAATGTCGCGGGTGATTTCTTCTGGACCCAGCTTGGTGTCACGTGCGGCAACTTCGAATTCTTCGATGTGAACCGAAGTAAACACGTCGTCACGCGCGATGCGCTCGGAGATCAGGATGGAGTCTTCGTAGTTGTAACCGTTCCAAGGCATAAACGCGACGACCACGTTTTTACCCAGAGCCAGTTCACCGATATCAGTGGACGGACCGTCTGCAATCACTTCGCCCTTGGCAACCGTATCACCCACTTTCACCAGCGGACGCTGGTTGATGCAGGTGTTCTGGTTGGAACGCTGGAATTTGCGCAGACGGTAGATGTCCACACCCGCGTCGCCCAACTCCAGATCGGAGGTGGCGCGGATCACGATACGCTGTGCATCCACTTGGTCGATGATACCTGCGCGCTTCGCCTGAATGGCCGCGCCGGAGTCGATCGCCACTTTTTCCTCGATACCAGTCCCCACCAGAGGTGCTTCCGCACGCAACAGTGGCACCGCCTGACGTTGCATGTTCGAGCCCATCAGAGCGCGGTTCGCATCGTCGTTTTCAAGGAATGGGATCAGAGAGGCCGCGACAGACACCAGCTGTTTCGGGCTCACGTCGATCAGGTCCACGTTTTCAGAAGCCGCCAGCGTGTATTCGCCGGACTGACGGGTGTTCACAAACTCATTGGTGAACTTGCCGTTTTCGTCCAGAGACGCGTTGGCCTGCGCCACAGTGTGACGCTGCTCTTCGGTTGCGGACATGTAGTTCACCTCATCGGTGACCACGCCGTTCTCAACCTTACGGTATGGGGTTTCGATGAAGCCGTATTTGTTCACGCGGGCGAAAGTCGCCAGCGAGTTGATCAGACCAATGTTTGGACCTTCCGGCGTTTCAATCGGACACATGCGACCGTAGTGGGTCGCGTGCACGTCGCGCACCTCAAAGCCTGCACGCTCACGGGTCAGACCGCCTGGGCCCAACGCGGAGAGGCGACGCTTGTGCGTCACTTCAGACAGCGGGTTGGTTTGGTCCATGAACTGCGACAGCTGCGAGGAGCCGAAGAATTCACGGACGGCAGCCGCGGCTGGCTTCGCGTTGATCAGATCCTGCGGCATGACCGTGTCGATCTCTACAGAGCTCATACGCTCTTTGATCGCACGTTCCATACGCAGCAGACCCACGCGGTACTGGTTCTCCATCAATTCACCAACGGAGCGCACACGACGGTTGCCGAGGTGGTCGATGTCGTCCACGTCGCCTTTGCCGTCACGCAGTTCCACCAGCGCCTTGATGCAGGAGATGATGTCTTCTTTGCGCAGGGTCCGCTGGGTGTCTTCCGCATCCAGAGCCAGACGCATGTTCATCTTCACGCGGCCCACCGCGGAGAGATCATAACGCTCGCTGTCAAAGAACAGGGTGTCAAACAGCGCAGACGCCGCTTCAACGGTGGGTGGCTCACCCGGACGCATCACACGGTAGATGTCCATGAGCGCGGTCTCGCGGCTCATGTTCTTGTCCACCGCCATGGTGTTGCGCATGTATGGACCAACGTTGACGTTGTCGATGTCCAGAACAGGGATATCGGTGAAGCCTGCGTCGATCAGGTCTTTCACGGTACCGCCGATCAAGTCGCCGTCTTTGTCATATTCCAGTGTCAGCTCGTCGCCGGCTTCCACGTAGATCGCACCGGTTTCCTCGTTGATGAGGTCCTCGGCCACAAATTTGCCAACGATGTGCTCAAACGGCACCAGCAGATCGGTGATCTTGCCTTCGTCGATGATCTTCTTAACCGCGCGCGGGGTGACCTTTTTGCCAGCTTCGGCAATGACTTCGCCGGTGGCGGCGTCGATCAGATCCTGCGTTGGACGGGTGCCGCGTACACGCTCTGGGAAGAACTTGGTGACCCAACCTTTGCTCTTGTCCAGCTTGAAGTTCACGGTGTCGTAATAGGCATTCATAATGCCTTCCTGGTCCAGACCCAGCGCATACAGCAGGGTGGTCACAGGCAGCTTACGACGACGGTCGATGCGGGCGTAAACGATGTCTTTGGCGTCAAACTCGAAGTCCAGCCAGGAGCCGCGGTATGGGATAATGCGGCAGGCGAACAGCAGCTTGCCCGAAGAGTGGGTTTTGCCTTTGTCGTGGTCAAAGAACACACCAGGGGAGCGGTGCATCTGAGACACGATCACGCGCTCGGTACCGTTCACCACAAAGGTGCCGTTCTGGGTCATCAGAGGCATGTCGCCCATGAAGACGTCTTGCTCTTTGATGTCCTTAACCGACTTCGCGCCGGTGTCTTCGTCCACATCAAACACGATCAGACGCAGAGTTACCTTCAGCGGTGCGCTGTAGGTCATGTCACGCTGCTGACATTCCTCAACGTCATACTTCGGCTTTTCCAGCTCGTAGTTGACGAATTCCAGAACGGAAGTTTCGTTAAAATCCTTGATCGGGAAAACCGACTGGAACACACCTTTGATGCCTTCGCCGTCAGTTGGCTGTGGTGCATCACCGGATTTCAGGAACAGATCATAAGAAGATTTCTGAACCTCAATCAGGTTCGGCATCTCCAGAACTTCACGGATTTTACCGTAGTATTTACGTAGACGTTTCTGGCCAAGGAAGCTTTGAGCCATGGTCAATGTCACCTTTCGATTCATCATCAACAACATACCGTCGGGCCCCGGCACGTCGCGTCAGTGACGGCGTGGATCAGATCCATTCTCGACCCCGTCCCACCGGGGTCACTCGATCAAAATCCTGCCTTGGAAAACCTCTTGCTGCGTGCATCGCAGAACCCAAGAGGCTTACCAAGCCTGGTTTTTCGCCTGTATTTCAAGGCCTTGTCTTGTTTGTGTCGTCTTTTGAAAGTGTGGGGAGAGTGCCCCAGATCAGCGCCGCCTTATCCAATAAATCCGCAAAGGACAAAAGCGGCCCCGAATCGCTCGAAACCGCAAGAGATTACCGAATATTGAATCAAGCGTGCCTTTGCAACCCCTTGGGGCTTGACATTCGCTAAATCATCCAGCGCCCCGTTCTGGGACCATCGCCTTGGTCGGGCACAGTTGCATTTGCAACGCCGTGGAATTTTCACAATACTCTAGGACAAAACAACGAACAACAAGAGACTGACTTTTCCAATGACCGTAATTATTGCTGGCGGGGGTATCGCCGGACTGACCATGGGCCTCACTCTGCATGAGATTGGCGTACCGTTTCACATCCTTGAAAGCGTAACAGACCCTAAGCCACTAGGTGTGGGCATCAACCTTCAGCCGCCCTGCGTGCGCGAGTTATTTGCCTTGGGCTTAGAGGACATGCTGGACCAGGTCGGCGTGAAAACGCGCGACTACGGGTTTTACACCAAGACCGGCGTGGAAATCTGGACCGAACCACGCGGGCGCCATGCGGGATACAACTGGCCACAATACTCAGTCCATCGTGGCGAATTGCAGATGGGCTTGCTGAAGGCACTGCTGGACCGCTGCGGCACAGACAGTATCACTTTTGGCTGCCGCGTGACCCAATACACCAACACCGAGAAAGGTGTGGCGGTCATCTATCAGGAAGGCGAAACCATCAAATCCATGGCGGGCAAAATGCTGGTGGCTGCGGACGGTGTACACTCTGCCATTCGCGCCCAGATGTATCCGGACGAAGGCGCGCCGGTTTGGGGCAGGGCCATCATGTGGCGCGGCACCACCACCGCGCCGGCTTTCCTGAGCGGCACGTCAATGATCCTCGCAGGCCACGACACCCAGCGGTTTGTGACCTACCCGATTTCTGCCCCCGATCCAGAAACCGGCGCGACGCTGATCAACTGGATTGCCGAGGCCAAAGTGAACCCCAACGACCATATCGAGAAGAGCGACTGGAACCGCAAAGTGGACGCCTCCCGATTTGCCGGGGACTTCGCCACCTGGGACTTTGGCTGGATCGACATTCCCGGACTGATCGCCAACGCCAACGAGGTGTATGAATATCCAATGGTGGACCGCGAGCCGGTGGACAGCTGGACCGACGGCGCGGTCACGCTGATTGGCGACGCGGCCCATGCCACCTACCCCGTGGGCTCCAGCGGCGCGAGCCAGGCGATCATCGACGCCCGCCTGCTTGGCGCAGCCATCAAGGCGCAAGGCACCGGACATGCCGCCGCCAAAACCTATGAAGATCAGGTGCGCCCCATGGCCAACGCCGTGACCCTGGCCAACCGCGGCAACGGCGGACCGGACGCCATCATGCAAATGGCCGAAGACCGCTGCGCAGGCGACTTCGCCCGGCTTGACGATGTGTTACCGATGCAAGAGCGCCAAGAGCACGCCGAAAGCTTCAAAAAGCTGGCTCGCATTCGGGTGGAAGACACCAACACACAAGCGCCGATCATCGCCTGAAACAGAACGGGCGTCCTGGCAGGGACGCCCGCTGTCAAACCTCTACCCCCCCTAGACCCGCAGCCCCTTTTTCGGGCAGGCTGACCCCAGTTCGTTTTGTTCGCCATATGCGGGAGCCCGCCTTTTGTTTTTGATCTCTTCCCTCCGCGCCATGGGCCTCACCGCCCTGATCTGCTCGGGCCTCGCCGCGCCATCTCTAGCGTCCAAAGCCTCCCAAGACATTCCCAAATGGCTGCAAACACACGTCGGCACAGGAACAAGCCAAATTGCGCCCATCGTGCTCGACCGCGCCCGCGCGCTTTATTTAGAGAAACGCCGCAGCGGCACGGTCAAAAACCCCTGCTACTTCGCCATGGACGCCACCCGCCCCAGCACAGCCGATGACGGCAGCGCCCTGCCCCGGTTTTATGTGATCTGCGAAAACGCAAAGACGTTTAAGGCGGTCTCCTCCGGCTATGGCAATGGCCGCAAACTGGCCAAAGCCAACTTTGCCAACGGCCGCCAATGCGCCCGCAACTTCAGCAATGCCGAAGGCTCAAAACTCACCGCCGGTGGCGCCTATGTCACCGCGGAGTCACGCACCTCCTTCAAGGGTTATTATCAAAGCAGCGCGGGCACCAAACCGTTCCTGCGCACCTTCTTGCTGTTTGACGGCGAAGGCGAAACCAGCAACGCCCGCGAACGCGCTATCGGTGGCCACCGTGCCATGTTTTTGCGCTGGCAATGCCGGATGGAACGCCCCCAAAGCACGCATGCCGACGCCGATGGTTTTGTCCCTTTTGGCAGGCTGGTCGATTACACCTCCGGGCGCAGCAACGGCTGCACCACCTGGTCCAAACCGGCCACCGAACAGATCCTCAAAATTGCCGAGGGCAAGCCGACGACCCTCTACATCTACCCGTCCTCAAAAGACATCAACGCCGTCGCCAAAGCCATCCAACGGGGAAAATCCCCGCAGCAATCCGGCCTCTACTGGCACGCCGCTTGCCTGAAAACGATTGGCATCCCGAAGTTCTGGCCCAAGCAGACCCTGCAACCGATCATCGACGAATGGCGCGCCTCGCTGCCAAAGCAGCCGCCGCTGGAACTGCCCCTTTGTAAGTAGCCCCCCCAAACAAAAACAGGCGCCCCCGAAGGGACGCCTGCGATAACTCGGTGAAAAACCGAATTACTTAACTTCGACCTCAGCGCCAGCTGCTTCCAGCTTGCCTTTGATCTCTTCCGCTTCGTCCTTGGAAACGCCTTCTTTGACAGCTTTGCCGCCGGCTTCAACCAGCTCTTTAGCTTCTTTCAGGCCCAGGCCGGTGATGCCGCGGACTTCTTTGATGACGTTGATTTTGGACGCGCCTGCAGCTTTCAGGATTACGTCAAATTCAGTCTTTTCTTCTTCAGCTGCACCGCCGGCGTCGCCGCCTGCTGCCATTACAACTGCGCCGCCAGCGGCTGGCTCGATGCCATACTCGTCTTTGAGGATGGTTTTCAGTTCTTGTGCTTCCAGCAGGGTCAGACCCACGATGCTTTCTGCGAGTGCTTTCAGATCAGCCATTTTAGACTCTTTCCGTTCTTAGGTATGTGTTCCAACGTTGGGCATTCACCCTACGCGGCTCAAAAAGTTGCTTACGCAGCCTCTGCCTTTTCCTCGATGGTAGACAGGATGGATGCGATGTTCGAAGCAGGTGCGCCAATGGCACCGGCGATGTTGGAAGCAGGTGCGCCGAGCATGCTTGCGATCTGAGCGATAAGCTCGTCGCGCGAAGGCATTTTCGACACTGCTGTAACACCAGCACGGTCCAGAGCGTTCTCGCCCATTGCACCACCAAGGATCTCAAATTTCTTGTGATCTTTGGCGAAGTCCTCGGCCACTTTGGCAGCTGCCACAGGGTCCTCGGAATAGGTCAGAACGGTCATACCCGACAGAAGGCCACCGATGCTTTCGCATGGTTTGCCGTCCAGGGCGATCTTGGCGAGCCTGTTCTTGGCGACACGAACAGCACCACCCGCTGCACGGGCACGTGCGCGAAGGTCCTGCATGTCAGCAACCGTGAGACCCGCGTAGTGGGCAACCACTACAACGCCAGAGCTTTCAAAGATCTGGCCGAGCTCTTCGACCAACTTCTCTTTTTGTGCTCTATCCACAGTTTTACTCCAAATATGGGACTTACGCCCCGGCTCAGTTTTGCGCACCACAGATGCGGCACGCGTTTAGGTCCATACTTTGGGTTGGGAACCAAGATCGCCAGACGGCCCCATGGAGCCTTCTAAGAATTCTTGTCTCTTACCCCATCTCAGAAAGGAATTATTCAGATCGAGATCCGAACCCTTCGTCTTGGACAGGCCACTCCAAGAAAGAATCGACAAGCGACTCCGTTTTGGAACGGGCAGGGGCCGTTTACCGCCGACACAGCCACTTTGCAAGCACATAAACCCGCAGTCATCAAAGATGGCGGTTCCCTTCCCGACACCGGACGCTAGAGTGTGGCCGAATTCCACCGGGGCGCTCGTCACAAAGGCTTTGACATGACATCTGACTGTATTCTTTCCAACGATCACCTCAGCCTGTCAGTCGCGGAGCTTGGCGCCGAAATGCAATACCTGCGCACGCACGCCGGTGTGGATCTGTTGTGGCACGGTGATCCGGCCTTTTGGTCCGGTCGTGCGCCTGTGCTCTTCCCCATCGTGGGGCGCGCCGTGGACGACAGGATTGCCGTGGGCGCACACAGCGCTGACATGGCGCAGCACGGCTTCGCACGGCGACGCACCTTTACTTTGGAAGAGCACAGCCCAACGCAGTGCCGCCACGTCTTGCGGGCCGACCCCGAAACGCGGGCGCAATACCCCTTCGACTTCGCGCTGCACCTCACCCACGCCCTGGCGGAGGCAACCCTGACCGTCACCGCTCGGGTTGAGAACCACTCCGACACCGCAATGCCCTTTGGCTTTGGCTTCCACCCGGCCTTCAACTGGCCCCTGCCCGGTGCGGAGACTCAGCGCCATGTCGTCCAACTGAAGACAACCAACAATCCCGCCCGGCAGCCGCTGCGCCCAGACGGGCTGCTGGAGCCGACGCGGGTGGAAGGCCCGTTTTCAAATGGAGTGCTGAAGATTGAGGAAGGCCTGTTCAAACACGGCGCGCTGGTATTCCCGAATGGCACCGAGGCACTGCGCTACGGCCCAGAGAACGGCCCGGGGTTGGCTTTCACCTTCCACAACCTGCCTGATCTGGCGCTGTGGAAACCAGTCGACGCGCCATTCCTGTGTGTCGAGCCATGGCACGGCACCGCGTCTCTGGTTGGCGATGGGCCACAGATTTCTCAACGGCCCAACAGCCTGTCTCTGTCCGCCGGTGAGGCGGTGGAATTTGGCTTCAGCGTCACCGTAGAAACCTAAGCGCCAGCCTCCAGCGTGCACACAAGACCACTGCACAAAGAAACGCCACCAAATTGGTAGCGTTTTTCTTATCCGTATATTGCTTTCGCTTCACGGAACGACAGCAACCGTCGCGACTTCTCATCCCAAAGATGCAGGCGGGCACAGGCCAGGCTTTCCCGCACACTCATCTGGTTGTTTACCGCCAGCTCGCCATAGTCCTTGAGCACTTCCGGCAAGCGGTAGAACGGGATGCGGCTATAGAGGTGGTGCACATGGTGAATGCCGATATTGGCGCTGAACCATTGCAGCACGGCGGGCAATCGGTAGTAAGAGCTGCCCTTCAAAGCCGCCTCATGCAGGTCCCACTCTTCATGCTGGTCGTACTGCGTGTTCTCAAACTGGTGCTGCACATAAAATAGCCAGACACCCGCCGTCGCGGCGATCAGCGTGGTGGGCAGGAAGATCAGCAGCAGCGGCGCCAGACCGCCAAAATAATAGATGCCAGAAAGCACTGCGATCAGCACCAGATTGGTTGCCATTGCGCTGAGCCAGTATTTGCGGCTGTCCATCAGCCCCAACGGCACCCGGTTCTGCACAAAGAACAGATAAAACGGCCCCAGACCAAACATCGTCAACGGGTGGCGCACCATACGGTACTGCAGACGGCGCAGAGGATGGGCGGCCTGATATTCGGCCACAGTCATTGTGTAGACGTCGCCTATACCACGCTTGTCGAGATTGCCCGCCGCGCTGTGGTGGATGGAATGGGTGCGCCGCCAGACGTCATAGGGTGTCAGGGTGACCACACCAAGCACGCGGCCGAGCCAGTCACTCACTTCACGGCTTTTGAAAAATGCACCATGACCACAGTCGTGCTGAATAGTAAACAAGCGCACCAGAAACAGCGCGTTCAACACCGAAATGCCGAGGGTCAGCCACAGGCTCACCGACATGCTCCACCACGCCAGTGCCCAAAGAGCCACAAAGGGCACCACAGTCACCAGCAGCTCCAAGACGCTGCGCGCCTCGTTGGGCTCACGGTACTGCGCGAGGACTTTGACCCATTCACGCGCAGAGCGCTCGACAGGCTGATCAGGTTGCGGAACGGAGTGGATTACCATGTGCCTGCCAATGTTTTGTTCGTTGCGCCGTGGATAGACGAAAGCACGCGGCTGGCAATTGGTTTTTGATCACATTCCTGCCGTTGCGTCAGTTTTTCGCGCATTTTTGCGCTCCACGGTCCAAATAGGATACCGCCGGCGGAAAATCCGTCCGGCGGCACCTGGTGCAGCGGTTTCAGCGCATCGCCCGCATGCCAACAAGCCTGCGCCCGAAGCCGGGACATCAGAAGTCCTGCCACAACTCCATATCCACCGCTGCATTGCCGTCGACAGCCACCGGGGCCGCTTTCTTCTTTGGTGCCGGTGCTGGCGCATCAACCTCAGCCTTTGGAGCCGGCGCTGGTGCCGGTACCGGTGGGGCAACCGGTGCAGGCGCCGCCACGGGCGCCTCGGCAACCGCCGACGCATCGGTCTTGAAGCTTGAGACCATCGCCATCAGTTCAGACGCATCCTTGGCCAGCATCTGCCCCGCCGCTGTGGACTCTTCCACCATCGCGGCGTTGGCCTGTGTCACTTGATCCAACTGCACAACGCTGGCGTTGATTTCTGCCAAACCTGCAGACTGATCCGTCGCGCTGCGGGCAATTTCAGACATCAGCGTGGAGATGTTGTTGACCCGTTCGGTGATGTTGGTCAATGCGTCACCTGCTTTGCCAACCAAGTCCACGCCGCTTTCGACCTGCTGCGCGCTGTCGCTGATCAGTGCCTTGATCTCGCTGGCAGCATCGGAGGACTTCAGCGCCAGGGCACGCACCTCGGAAGCCACCACCGCAAAGCCGCGGCCCGCGTCACCGGCCCGCGCGGCTTCCACACCCGCGTTCAGCGCCAAGAGGTTGGTCTGGAAGGCGATGTCGTCGATCACACCTATGATCTGAGAGATATGGCGCGAGCCCTCTTCGATCTCGGTCATTGCCTTCACCGCGTCGCGTACAACTTCGCCACTGACTTCCGCTTCAGAGCGTGCCTCAGCCACAACGTTCTCCACGTTGCGAGTGCCTTCGGCCGCGGACTGCACATTGGTGGTCATCTCTTTCAACGCCGCGGCGGTTTCTTCCAGCGTTGCCGCCTGGTTCTCGGTCCGCTGTGACAGATCCAGCGAAGACTGGCTGATCTCAGCAGCGCCACTCTTGATGCTGTCCGCCGACTCCACCACTTGTGAGACGGTGGTGTTGAGCTGATGTACGGTCTTGTTGAAGTCCAGACGTAGTGCATCGTGGTCCGCGCCAAACGGCTCGTCGATGGTTTGAGCAAAGTCGCCTTGCGACAACTGCCCCAAACCCGCGCTCAGCTTATCGACAACAACCTCTTGCTCCCGGGCCGCGATCGCGCGCTGCTCTTCGGCGTCTTTGGCTTTCTTCAGATCGCCGCGCATCGCAACAAGGGTTTTGCCCAGATCCCCGATCTCGTCCCCGCGCTCTGCGGTGGCCACATCGGTTTCAAAGTCGCCCCCGGAGATTTGCTCCATGTCACCGCAGATTTCGCTCAACGGACGGGTAATGGTGCGGGCAAACATCCAGCCAAAGACAGACAGTACGGCGGTCAACAGAACACTAACAGCAATCAGGATCTTCCCCTGCGCCCAAACGGGCCCCATGGTCTCACTGACGTCTTGCTCGGCGATGATGGCCCAGTTGGCGTAGTCCAGCTCAAGTGGTTTGGCATAGGTTACCACTTGCTGACCATTCAAACCTTCATCCACTTCATACACGCTATGCCCGGCAAGCGCCTCTTCGATGTGGTGAGTCATGGGCAGTTGGTCGAGCACCTCAAAGCCACTTTCAAACCTGGATGTCGTGCGGGCAAGCCCATCTTCGCCAACAATGAAAATCTGTGTGGTTTCGCCCAGCCCAAGGCTGCTGTTTGTGATTTCGCCCATCATGTCGACCGGGATTTGCAATGCGACCACGCCAAGAAGCGCATTGTCTGCACCACGCACCGGCGAGGCGATGAAAGCCGCCGCAGCGCCATTGCTTGGCGCATAGGGTGTCATGTCGTCAAAATGCATGCTCCGGTCCGCGCCATTCAGCGCGGATTTGTAGACGCGTGCCAGACCGCTGTCCTTATAGGCGCCGGACGCCAGGTTGGTGGCATAGTCCAGTTCTTTGAACACCGAATAGACAATGTCGCCTGCCGGGTTGATCAGGAAGGCATCATAATAGCCCTTGGTCTCGATCAAGGTGCGCAGGCCCGGGTGGTACAGCGCATGATCTGTGTGATAGGCCGCATCCCCCTGCGCCCGATCCAACAGATGTTTGGAGCCAACCGCATTTGGGTTGCTGTCGATATAGGCCTTCTTCAGTTCGGATTGCGCGGCTCCCCCCAACGCAGCCCAAGACTCTTCAAAGTCAACCAAAGCATTGGCCGTAGCCGATGACACCGCCAAGGACTCAAGATCCGCTTCTACGCCCTTCAACATTTGTCGCACCGCAAATCGTCGGTCTGCGATGGTTGAGAACATCTGGTTCTCAACGGCCGTGAAGGCATATTTCTGAAGCGCAAATAGGCTGGCTGAGATCAGTCCAGCCGCGAGCAGGATGCTGAAACCGACAATGAAAATCGGCAGCTTCCTGGAAAGCGGAATTGAGTTGAGGCGTGGCATAGATAGTCCTGTTTGCTGTCCTAACGTATGGTCAAGGCCTGCGCCAAAGGACTTAACAAACACCGAAGAATGCCATTAACCCACGGTTTTTTGCAGCAAAACACACCCAGAAGGTGAGTTGATTTTCGAGCCAACTCACCCTAAAATTTTTTGGCGCATCAAATTAATTACACACACCGCCCAGATTACAGGATAGGCGCTTCGCTTGTTATTTAAGCGGTTTAAAAACTCGAATCGTAAACCTGTGAAACACTTATGGTTGGCACTTACGCCGCGATCGTGCCGAAGGCCGCGCGCCCCAATGCCAACCTTTTCTATCAATGCAAGCTCAGCAGGACTTCAATATCGCGCGGCGCCAAACCCTCTAGAAGTTGACGTTCTTCCTGAACAAGTTTGGCATCCCCATCTATATAGGCACGCATTGAAAGCGCGACTTGGCTCGTGGACTGATAGTAGAGATTGGGATCCAAGCTGCTGAGTTCGGACAACAACCGCTGCAACAGAACCTTACGTTTTTCACCATCCAAATCGCGGCGTTTTTCCTGTAACGTCATTGGCCTCTCCACATCTGGTCGATTGGTTTCCTTTTAAATACGGCACAAACTCGCGAGTAGATGCATCCCACTATATTGTGAGCCAATCTCGGCATTCGATGCGTACACTGTAGCGATCCCTATCCGAACTCAGAAGGCGCACATTCACCATGTTGCAGAAACTTGTTCATCGCCTGACGTCGGGAAAGCGACAAAGCGACACCCGCAATCTGCAAGATGATCAAGGGCGACATCTCGACGTAGGGCACATGCTGAGCACCATCGACAAGGACCCTTATTTGTCCGTTGTTGATACCGATCGGCACATCATTTCTGTGTTTGATGATCTGCGGTTTGATCGTTCTGACGCAGACATTATGGCTGTCCCAATGCGCAATCACATTGCACTGAGGCTCTCTGCGTTCGGCTTCCAACAGGTGTCCGGGCATGTCATAGCAAATACAGATCGAGACCTGCGGATGATCATCCCCAAGTTCCGCGCTCTGGGAGAGTCCCCCTTTGACGCTGTGCGCTACACCCCACGACGGCCTCAGGATTTTTATATCCTGACACCGACACAAGCTGCCTGTCAGATAATCGACACCTATTCCCTGGAGGAGGCACAGGACCGCATCCTGACGCTGATCCAGAAACATCCAATCAACATCTATCGTATTCTGGATTTTATGGACCGCTCTGACAGACACAAGGCCTTTCGGCCCGTACTCGGCCATCTGAAATTTGTGCAGCGCAAAGCCATTCGCTCAGAACCGCTCTGTCGCCGCCGCGCCTTGCGTTAGTCTGCACCGCAATAAAAAAGGGCGCCCCCAAAGGGACGCCCTCAAATCTCTGAAGATCGGGTGATCTTACTGTGCGGTGGCGTTGTCCACGGAGATGGTCACACCTGGGCCCATGGTGGAGCTCAGAGCGATCTTCTTCACGTAGGCACCTTTCGCGCCAGCAGGCTTGGCTTTCAGAACCGCGTCCATAAACGCTTTTACGTTCTCAACCAGCTTGCCTTCGTCGAAGGAGGCTTTGCCAACACCAGCGTGCACAACACCGGCTTTCTCGACTTTAAACTGCACTTCGCCGCCTTTGGCGTTTTTCACAGCGTCAGCCACATCCATGGTCACGGTGCCAACTTTTGGGTTTGGCATCAGATTGCGTGGGCCAAGAACTTTACCCAGACGACCAACAACCGGCATCATGTCAGGAGTCGCGATGCAGCGATCAAAGTCGATGGTGCCGCCCTGAACGGTTTCCATCAGATCTTCTGCGCCAACGATGTCCGCGCCAGCTGCCTGTGCTTCTTCCGCTTTTGGGCCGCGAGCAAACACAGCAACACGCACGTCTTTGCCGGTGCCGTTTGGCAGACCAACAACGCCGCGGACCATCTGGTCTGCGTGACGTGGGTCAACACCCAGCTGAACGGCGATTTCAACGGTCTCGTCGAACTTCGCTTTGGCGTTGCCTTTTACCAGAGCAACAGCTTCTTCAACGGTCAGGTTGGATTTGCCTGCGAACGCTTCGCGCGCGGCGGCAGTACGTTTACCAAGCTTAGCCATTACTTCACCTCGATGCCCATGGAACGCGCGGAGCCAAGGATGATCTGCATTGCAGCATCGATGTCATTTGCGTTCAGGTCTTTCATTTTCGCTTCTGCGATTTCTTTCACCTGAGCGGCAGTCACGGAACCTACAACCTCACGGCCTGGCAGGTTTGCACCGGATTTCAGCTTGGCAGCCTTCTTCAGGTAGTAAGACGCAGGTGGCGTCTTGATGTCCATGGTGAAGGACTTGTCCTGATAGTAGGTGATCACGGTTGGGCAAGGCGCGCCTGGCTCCATGTCCTGTGTCTTAGCGTTGAACGCCTTACAGAATTCCATGATGTTGATGCCGCGCTGACCCAGCGCCGGACCGACGGGTGGGGAAGGGTTGGCTTGACCTGCAGGAACCTGCAGCTTCATTGTACCAGCAAGCTTCTTAGCCATTTGGTTTTCCTTTCAACGTGAGCGAAACGCGTTCCGCCCGGTTTATGTTGCGTGGTCCGATCCGACATCGCGATGCCTAAGATCTCCCACGAGAGAATCTCGCCCGAAGACGATAGAGGGGCGTTTAGGCTTGTTTTGATGGCTTGGCAAGGGGGATTGGAGCATTGGGTCTTGATCAAGTGGAAGCTTGCCCTTTTTCGGCAAGACACTATCTTAACGGCAACTCGCTGGCTTAACGGCAACTCGCTGGCTTAACGGCAACTCGCTGGAGGCACTTTAGGACCCAAAATGATCGGCCTTTTCTTCATTTTGAGCTCGCTCATTTTGACCAGCGTTTGGCTCCTGATGTTTTTCTCAGGCAATCGAACAAAAAAAGTTGTCGGACTGCAGTATGAAACGATCATGTTTCTTAGCATTGGCGCAGCTGTGTTGGGCACTGTTTTTGTTAGACTAGGAATCTGACCTTCGTGTCAGTACTTCAACGCCGCTATCACACCGAACCTCACCCCACCTCAAAACACTTCCGCACCTTTTCGTCATCCCGCGCAAAGGTCTCAAACCCCATTGAGTCATAATAGGCCAGCGCGTCCGGGCTTTGTGCGCCAATGGTGGCCTCGATCTTCTGCAGCCCCGCCGCCTCGGCCGCAGACCGCGTGGCGGCAAACAACTTCCGCCCTACCCCGCGCCTTTCAGCCTTTGGATTCACATGGGTGCCGATAATCCCCCAGCCCGGCGCAACGCCGTAGGGATTGCCTTCCGTGGCCCGCAACAACATCTGGATGCCCAGCAAGCTGCCGTCCGCATCCTCCGCCACCGTGCAAGCAATGTTATCCGCATGACCAATGTAAACATCACGCACGAACTCCTCGTCCGCTGGCAGCCGCCGCTTTCCCAGCGCCACCAATGCTTGGAGGAACGCGCTCACTTCGGCGGCGTCCTCTGCTCTGGCCTCTCGAATGATCATCTGCGCGCCTCCTTTTCTGCTCCCCGCGAACCATCCCCAAATCAACCAGAAGATGCAAGCGGTGAGGAACACACAAATAGATCAGATCAGCACAGATGTGTTGAGGCGAGCCCAGCACTGCCCCCAAGCGCATTCGCGCTAAGCTGTCTGAAAAAGCGCTACACCCAGCGCCGCACACGCTGTGAATAATCGACATAGCGCGCGCCAAACCTTGCCGCCATGTGTCGCTCTTCCAACAGCATCTGATGGTACACAGCGATCAGCCCGACAATCAGACAGACGGTTGTAAAGCAACTCGGCAAGGCCAGCCAAAACCCAACCTGCGCAAGCATCACGCCCAGAAATGCTGGATTGCGCGAAAACCGATACGGCCCAGTCTCCAAAAGCGTCTCGGGCACGCCGCCGTCAAAGCCAGACCGCCAGTGCCGCCCCAAAGCAAAATGGCTGACCAAAGCCAGCGCGAACCCAAAGATCAATAACCCCGCCCCTGTCAGAACCACGGCAGGGCGTTGCCACGCCGGCCAAAGGCCAAGGTAGGCATCCAGCCTCGGATCAATCGCACGCGCCAGACAAACACCCCAGATCGTGACACGAAAGAAGCGAAACACCATGTGGTTCCACCAGGACGCGCAAAACCGCGCGCCCGGAAGCACAAACTCCGCCCCCTCACGCGACTTAAGAAACGCGATCCGGCTTCTGTAAAACACTGCCACAAAAGTGAAAAACCCCGCCAAATAGGGGCGGAGTGCGTCAGAGAGGGCGGCCGGAAGATCCATAGTAAGTCAGCATCATGTCTTGGCCCGTCATGAAACAGGCTTGTGAGGTCCAACACCCACTGTAGCCGCACCAAAGCTGGTGACAAGCCACCCTCGCCGCGCAAGCCCCTGTTGCCAAAAGAAAACGCCGCCCCATTGGGACGGCGTCTCAATCTGTCAGTGCGCGCAGCGTTTACATCTGCTTGGTCACCTGCGTGTATTCCAGCTCGACCGGGGTTTCGCGGCCAAAGATCGACACGGTCACTTTCAGGCGCTGGTTCTCTTCGTCCACTTCCTCGACCATACCGTCGAAGTCTTCGAATGGACCTTCGTTGACCTTGACCTTCTCGCCCACCTCGAAGCTGATCAGCAGCTTTGGTGTTGTGGTCTCGCCCTCTTCGACGCGGCCCAGGATGCCCTGCACCTCGGCGTCACGCATTGGCATTGGACGGCCCTGTGGACCCAGGAAGCCGGTGACGCGGTTGATCGAGTTGATCAGGTGATAGCCCTGGTCGCTCATTTCCATGTGCACCAGCACGTAACCCGGCATGAAGCGGCGCTCGGTGGTCACCTTCTTGCCGCGACGCACTTCGATCACTTCTTCGGTTGGCACCAGCACTTCGTCAATCTGGTCCTCAAGCCCCTGCTCTTCGACCGATGTGCGAATTGTCTCGGCGACCTTCTTTTCGAAGTTCGAAAGGACGCTAACCGAATACCACCGTTTCGCCATGTGTTCGTCTTCCCGTCATTGCCGGCCATCTGCCGGAGTGTCGTTTATCTTCGCAGTCTTCAAACAGACTATCAGAAACAAAAAATCGGCGTGCAACTCGAATCGCCACACGCCACGTATCTTCTAAAGCCGTGCCTAACGCCGTGGCCCCTTGATTTCAAGAGGCAACCGCCGCGTGCAGCTTAGCCAAACAGCGCCAGAATGCCCTGCAAGCCGGAGCGGATCAGAATGTCCACCAGCGAGAAGAACGCAGCCGTCAGCGCCGCCATGATGAACACCATCACGGTTGTCAGCACAACCTCGCGACGGGTCGGCCAGACCACTTTGGATACTTCCGCGCGGACCTGCTGAATGAATGTGATCGGATTGGTTTTCGCCATGACGCTTCTTCTCTGCCTTGATCAGAGGTCGACATACTTGGGCCTTGCGCCAAATTCAAGGCCCAAGACCAAAGCAATCACAACAGGATCAGGATTTAATACGTGCCAGCCGCGCCTCAAAGCTCGGATCGATCGGCCCATCAAACGCCACCTCGTCAGTCGAGGGGCGATAGAGCACCGGATGCCAACGACTTGGCAGGATACGCTGCATCAAACGGCCGAGCGATGGATCAGCCCAGACAAAACGCTTCAGCATAAAGAGCACAATGCGGGCCATGCGATCTTGACCAATCAAGGCACCGACCAACAGCAGCGACGACACAAACATCAACGCGAGCATGGGGATAAACCACGGCTGCCAGGCAACCACGCCCGCCAAGAAGATCACCGAAACCATGCGCGGCGACATCAAGAACCGCCGCAAACTGCGACCGGCGCTGCCCTCGGTCACTTCAATCTCGCGCCAAGAGCGCTCGATCTCAAACGGCTCTTCCTCAGGCGGTGCCAGTTCCGGAAATGGCGACGGGTCCGGCGCCTCCGCCACCGGAGCGGCTCGGTAAATCTCCGGCTGGGTGGTGTCGCGATGTTTCTCACGCCGCTTGCGCTGACGGGCAAACAGCACCGTCTCTTCCAGCGGTTTGGGCTGGGGCACCGGATCAGATTCGGCCAATAGGGACCGGATCGTGTCCAGCGTCGCGTCGGTGAATGGCTCACCCGGTTCAATGATGTCTTGGCCGTATTGCGGCGGCTTAAGCCGCTCTGGCGCTGTGGCAGTCTCTTGCATATCTCAACCCGATTTTTACCCAAACACCCCCATCGCAACGTGCGATGTAACTCAGTAGCCTAGCCGGGCAGCAAGGCATTCCAAAGGTCAAATTATGAAAAAAATGTGGCGCCGTTGTTGGCACCGCTAAGAAGCGATCCGGTCCACCAGTCGCCGCAGGATGCCAATTTCCAGCCCCCACACATGCGACATATGACGCGCAACAGTATAAAGCGCATCGCGCGCCCGCTCCGGCCCCAGCAACACCGCGGTCAACAGCAACAGGATCACGGACCAGATCAGCAAGCGCAGAGTAACCGTTGGCACAACCGCGGCCAACGTGATCACCGCAATCAGCGCCAACAGGCGCGGACGTGGCCAGCGGTTTTTCACGTCCCCTGCCAGAATGGCGCGCCGCATGTCTTTCTCTGAGCGCAGCTCTTGGGCATGAGCTTGCATCGCCTGCGCCACTGGCGAGACCTCTTCCGCAGATTTGGACTTGCTGGAAAGCCGCGCCATCCGCCGCTTGGCTTCGCCCATCAAGCGGCGGTTTTCCACACGCACATCCGGCGCAGCCTCCGACTGTCCGTCCTGATCCGCCCGTGGCCGAACCGGTTCAAAATCTCCAAGGCGCAACTCATGCCTCATAGCCCAATCCTCACTCGTCTTCCGCTGTCGCGGCGCTTGCGGCACACATACCCGCAAGTCGTTGACTTGGTTAATGGTTGGTAAATACGGCCAGAGCGCGGCTGAGATTGGGGCGAAACTGGGTCCTTTCAGGACAACAATAAGCCCGCCTTTTCGCCCCCATGGATTCTTTTGATCACAAACAACATTGACGCAGGGTCGGGTGGATTGTTGTTCTCTCAAAACAAGTGCTACGCAGGGGCAGCACCATCAGGGGAGGCAAAGATGGACAGAGCAGACGTGGTAGATGGCGCCTTTCGTGCGCGCATCGCATCCGGCGAATTTCCGACAGGCGGCGCGCCCAATGACGCCCTCGCGCCAGATCTGGCCAAACAGATTTTTGACGCCCAATGTCTGAGCCGCAACCTCGACCGCCGCTCCCGCAAAATGCAATCCGAGGGCAATGGCTATTACACCATCGGCTCTTCCGGTCACGAAGGCATGGCCGCCGTCGCCGCCGCCCTGCGCCCGGACGACATGGCATTCCTGCACTACCGCGATGGCGCCTTCCAAACCATGCGATCCGCGCAAGTCGAAGGCGTCGATGCCGCCTGGGACATGCTCTTGAGCTTCTGCACCGCCAAAGACGACCCGATGTCCGGCGGCCGCCACAAGGTGCTGGGCTCCAAAGCCCTGAACATCCCGCCTCAGACCTCCACCATCGCCTCCCACCTGCCCAAAGCGGTCGGAGCCGCCTACTCGCTGGGCCTCGGCAAACGCCGCGCGCCAGAACACAAATGCCTCCCCGATGGCGGCATCATTATGTGCTCCTTTGGCGATGCCTCTGCCAACCACTCCACCGCGCAAGGCGCGATCAACACCGCCTGTTGGACCGCCTATCAGTCTGCCCCCATGCCGCTCCTGTTTGTCTGCGAAGACAACGGCATCGGTATCTCCACCCGCACCCCCAGCGGCTGGATCAAGGCCAGCTACGTCAACCGCCCAGGACTGAAATACTTCTGCGCTGACGGTCTCAACATCTACGAAGCTTACAAAGTGGCTCAAGAGGCCGCGCATTACGTCCGCACCCAGCGCAAGCCCGCCTTGCTGCACATCTCCGTTGTGCGCCTTTACGGCCACGCCGGCTCCGACCTACAACAGGCTTACCTGCCCAAAGCCACCTTTGAAGCCTGGGAAGCGGACGATCCCCTGCTGCATTCCGTGCGCCTGCTCGATCAGGCGGGAGTGATGACAGCCGCGCAGGCTCTGTCACTTTATCAAGAAAGCGAAGATCGCTGCACCACACTGGCGGAAAAAGCCGTGTTGCAACCACGTCTAAAAACCGCCGAAGACGTCATGGCCTCGCTGATTCCCCCGGTCCGCACCTGCGCGCCCACCAACGGCCCAAGCGACGAGGCCCGCGCCAAGGCCTTTGGCTCTGACCTCAAACAGATGGAAAACCCGCAGCCCATGTCGCGCCTGCTCAACTGGGCGCTCACCGATTTGATGCTGGAGCACGGCGAGATCGTGATGATGGGCGAAGACATCGGCACCAAGGGTGGCGTTTATGGCGTCACGCAAAAACTCAAGGACCGCTTTGGCGCGGATCGCATGATCGACACGCTGCTGGATGAACAATCCATCTTGGGGCTCGCGATTGGCATGGCCCACAACGGCTTTGTGCCGATGCCGGAAATCCAGTTCCTCGCCTATCTGCACAACGCCGAAGACCAGCTGCGCGGTGAAGCCGCCACGCTTCCCTTCTTCTCCAACGGCCAGTTCACCAACCCTATGGTGCTGCGTATTGCAGGCTTAGGCTATCAGAAAGGCTTTGGCGGCCATTTTCACAACGACAATTCGTTGGCCGTCCTGCGTGACATCCCCGGTGTGATCATCGCCTGCCCCTCGCGCGGGGACGATGCCGCCATGATGATGCGCGAATGTGTACGTCTGGCCCGCGAAGAGCAGCGCGTGGTGGTCATGGTGGAGCCCATCGCGCTCTACCCGATGCGCAACCTGCTGGACGACAAAGACAGCGGCTGGATGACAACCTATCCTTCGCCCGACCAATCCATCGCCCTTGGCGAGGTGGGTGTGGATGGCGACGGCCCGCTGGCAATCCTGACTTACGGCAATGGACGCTACCTCAGCACGCAGGCTGCGGCCGATCTCAAGGCACAAGGCATCGACACCCGCGTCATCGACATGCGGTGGCTGGCGCCTCTGCCAACCGAAGGCATCCTAGCCGCCCTGAAAGGTGCGGATAAAGTCCTGATCGTGGATGAATGCCGTACCACCGGCAGCCAATCGGAAGCCCTGATGGCCCTGCTGCACGAACAGACCAATCTGCCCCACGCCCGCATCGCGGCGCATGACAGCTTCATCGCCACCGGCCCCGCCTATGCCGCCACCATGCCCTCGCGCGAGAGCATTGCGGAGGCAGCCAAGACTCTCTGGGAAGCCGAGTAAGCCACGCCACACTGCCAACCAAAAAAGCCCCCGCAGTCATCAACTGCGGGGGCCATTTATTTCAGAAACCCGAAGGGCTTACTTCATGGTGAAGTATTTGAACTTCGGAGAATCTTCTGGCTCCACAACGGTGCCAACGTTGGTTTTCATACCCCAGTTCAGCACCTGGTGGTGGATCGGGATGTAAACCTGCTCGTCCTGAACAACCTGCCAGATGTCGTTGATCATGCCGTTACGCTTCTCCAGGTCGGTCTCACCGGCCAGAGCTTCGATTTTCACGTCCAGATCAGGGTTGCTGAAGCGGGTTGCGTTCCAGGAACCGTACTTCTCACCTTTGGTGTGTGCCAGGAAGTTGAAGATGTACTCTGAGTCGTAAGTCGGAACACCCCAACCCAGCATGTAGAAATCTGTTTCCAGATTGCTCAGCAGCGGGAAGTGCTGTGCCTTTGGCTTCGCGTCCAGGTTCACCTTCACGCCGATTTTTGCCAGCATGCCAACGGCCGCCTGACAAATCTTCTCGTCGTTGACATAGCGGTCGTTCGGGCAGTTCAGCGTGATGCCAAAGCCATCCGCATAACCGGCTTCCGCCATCAGCGCCTTCGCCTTTTCCACGTCGGTGGAAGAAGAGCTGTCCATCGCTTCATTCCAGCCGTTCACAAACGGAGGTGCGATCATGCCGGCTGGCGCGGACTGACCACGCATCACAACTTTCATGATGGCGTCACGGTCAATCGCCATGGACATCGCTTTACGCACACGCACGTCAGACATCGGGTTCACACCGTCCACGTCGTCGTTGGCAATGTCTTCCGCAGCTTGGTTCATACCAAAGAAGATCACGCGGTTCTGAGGCGCGGTACGCACTTCCAGACCATCGGTGGTGTCCACGCGGCTCAAGTCCTGAACCGGCACGTCCTGGATGAAATCCACCTCACCAGACAGAAGCGCCGCAACACGGGTCGCTGCGTTCTGAATTGGGGTGTAGATGATGTCGGTCACTTCCAGAGGGAACTCGTCCTTGCCCCAGTAGTTCTCGTTGATCGTCAGAACGGTCTTCACGTCCGGCTCGCGGGACACCAGCTTGTAGGGGCCGGTGCCGTTTGCGTTTTTGGCTGCAAAGGTGTTCTCGCCACCTTCATAGTCCTGCACCTTCACGGCGTTGTTGGCCTCTGCCCAATCCTTGTCCAGGATGAACATGTTGGTCAGGTTGTTAGCCATGATCGGGTTTGGACCGTTGGTCTCAATCTCGATCTCGTACTCACCAGTGGCGCGCACTTCTTTCACGGAGGCCAGAAGCTCTTTGTAGTCAGAGTCTTCGGTCATCGCGCGATCAAGCGAGAACTTCACGTCCTCAGAATCAAACTTCGCACCATCGTGGAAGGTCACGCCTTCACGCAGTTTGAACACCCAAACATTCGGGTTGTCTGCGGACGGACCCCATTCGGTCGCGAGCGATGGCACCATGGCGCCTGCGTGGTCACGCATCACCAGTGTTTCCATGATCTGGTGCGCAAGCGCGGAGGTTGGTCCCTCGTTCTGTGCATGCGGATCCAGAGTCAGCGCATCACCTGCGCGCGCCCAACGGATGGTTTCGGCTTGTGCCAGCATTGGCATCGCTACAACGGCAGCGGTGGCCAGCATCATTGCTTTGAACTTCATCAATTTCACTCCCCTGATAAAGTTGGTGCGGGGATGATTGACGCCAACGGCGCGAATATCAAGGCAAAACCTGTGGAAAAGCGCGGACTTAACCCGTTTGGACCACGGAGAAAAACACAAAAGGGCGCCAAAAGAGGCGCCCTAACTGAATAAATGTTCAGTTGTTAAAACACCTTAGCGGCGCACCTCTTCCATAAATCGTTCGCGGATCACAATCGGATTTGTTTTGATCACCGGCACCTTCACATTGCCGCTTTCGCACTTGCTGACGATGATTGTCATCTCGTCACTGGCAATCGCCGCCTGCACCGCCGCGGCCGTGTCCTCCGCCGAAACCGTCTGCACGTTCTCTGCCCCGCAGGCTTTGGCCACCGCCGCCAGATCGGTCTTCATGCCTGCATAAGTCGGTTGATCGCCGGTGGAGCCATAAGAGCCGTTATCAATAATCAGCAGCGTGAAGTTGCCTTGCGGATTGTTCCCGATGGTCGCCAGCGTGCCAAGGTTGGTCAACACCGAGCCATCCCCGTCAATTGCCACCACAGGTTTGTCCTGCGCCGCCGCCAAACCAAGGCCAATAGACGACGCCAGCCCCATGGTGCCCAACATGTAGAAATTGGACGGCTGATCGTCCATCGCGTGCAACTCCTGGCTGGGCGCGCCAATGTTGCAGACCACAAGTTGCTCACGGATGATGGGCTTTAGCGTTTGAAATACGTCGTTACGGATCATGCCGAAGCCCTCCAGAAAGATGCGTCACACAGGATCGCCACCGGTTTGGACGCCATCTGCGCATACTCCAGAATGCCGGGCAGTTCTGCGGCGTCTTCCGGTTTGTGGAAGTGATAGGTTGGGATGTGTAGCTGGTTCAGGATTGCCTTTGTGTGCAGCGCCATCTCCACCTGACAGGCCACCGGTTCGCCCACTTCCCCACGATAGGAAATCAACATCGGCAGCGGGATCTGGTAGAACTGGATCAACGTCGCGAGCGTGTTCACCACCACGCCCAGCGCGGTGTTCTGCATCACAATCGCCGGCTTCATCCCGCCCATAAAGGCCACGGCACAAAGCCCCATGCCCTCATCTTCTTTGTTGGACGGCATGTGCATGATCTCTGGCGTCTCGTCCAACACCTCGATCACCCCGGCCAACTGCTTGCACGGCACCGAGGTGATGTAATCAATCCCCGCCGCCTTCAGATCCTTGACGATCTGATGATCCATCTCTGTCGCCATCAGTCCTCCCATCCCTCGCTTGGTGCGCCTTTCCGGCACCATCTGTCGTCACTTTGGGCATAGAAATCCGCACCAGAACAGCCAGAATACCGCAACGGATGGGGCCAGTTTGCAAAACAAAAGGCCCAAGCGGTCTGCACCGCTTGGACCTTTCAAATATCAGTTGGCCAATGTCCTAGACTTACAGCCCCGCCACACAGGTGTATTTCGTGATCAAATAGTCATCCAAGCCTTGGCTGCCGCCCTCTTTGCCCATGCCGCTTTCTTTCACGCCGCCAAACGGCGCTTCCACGGTGGTGATGAGGCCGGAGTTGATGCCAACCATGCCGTATTCCAAGCCTTCGTTCATGCGGAACGCCCGCGCCAGGTCCTTGGTGTAGGCATAGGCCGCGAGGCCATAGTCCGTGGCATTGGCCGCCGCAACCGCGTCCTCCTCGTCCTCGAATTTATAGACCGCCGCCAGCGGGCCGAAGATTTCGTCGGTGGAGAACGACATCTCGGACGTCGCACCGGTGATCACGGTGGGCTCAAAGAAGGTCTGGCCCAGCGCGTGGCGATTGCCGCCCAGCTCCACGGTGCCGCCCTTGGCTTTGGCATCCGCGACCATGCCTTCGACCTTTTTGACCGCATTCTCGTCAATCAACGGCCCCTGCACCACGCCGTCCTCGGTGCCATCGCCCACCTTCATCGCTGCCACAGCCTCTTTTAGCTTGGCAACAAAAGCGTCATGGATACCCGACTGCACGTAGAAGCGGTTGGTGCAGACACAGGTCTGCCCCATATTGCGGAACTTCGCGATCATCGCGCCCTCCACAGCCGCATCCAGATCAGCATCGTCAAACACGATGAACGGCGCGTTGCCGCCCAACTCCATGGAAACCTTTTTCACCTGATCCGCCGCCTGACGCAGCAATAACTTGCCGACGCCGGTGGACCCGGTGAAGGTCACCTTGCGAACCTCCTTGCTTTCCATGATCGCCCCGCCAATCGCAGGCGCGTCCCCGGTGACAATGTTCACCACGCCATCGGGGAAACCCACATCCTGACACAGCTTGCCCCAAACCAGCCCGCTATAGGGCGTCTGCGGCGCAGGTTTCGCCACTACGGTACAACCGGCCGCCAGCGCAGGCGCAATCTTGCGCGCGAGCATCGAGGACGGGAAGTTCCATGGCGTGATCATGCCCACAACACCCACCGGATGATGCGTGACCATCAGGCGTTTGTCATTGGTCGGCGCCGGAATGATCTCGCCTTTGGTGCGGCGGATTTCTTCGGCAAACCACTTCACATAAGCCGCGCCAATCGCAATCTCGCCGCGTGCTTCAAACAGCGGCTTACCCTGTTCCGCGGTCAGCAGCTGCGCCAGGTCTTCCTGATGGTCCATCAAGGCGTCATGCAGCTTGTGCAACAGACCAACGCGCTCCATCAGATTGGTCTTGGACCAAGACTTGAAGGCTTCGCTCGCCGCCGCAATTGCGCGCTGTGTTTCAGCCCCACCGGCCTCCGGCACCGTGCCCAGCACCGCGCCTGTCGCGGGGTTGGTGATTTCCGTTGTCGCGCCATTGCCGGCCCCGACCCATTGGCCGCCAATCAGGTTGGATTCCAGCAGCAGTCCATTGAAGTTGCTCATGTCTGACCTTTCGAAAAGACAAATTGTGTGTGTTGGTGATAGGTCTCGCCCGGCCGCAACACGGCCTGCGGAAAATCTTTGTGATGATGCGCGTCCGGCCAAACCTGCGGCTCCAGCGCCAGCCCGGCACAGGCGCCCATCTGTTGGCCGCGCAGGCCGGGCACGCCCGTGGCAATCCCGCCTCCGTCATAGACCTGCAAACCCGGCTCGGAGGTCAAACACGCCATCCGCACCCCGGAGGCCAAACTTTGCAAGCGCGCCACGGGGCGCAACGGTTGCCGAGTGTTGGATAGACAAAAGTTATGATCCACTGGATGGGCCTGGCTCAGTGGCGCGGAGGCACGAAAATCAAACCGCGTTCCTGCCACCGGCGCAACCTCACCCGTCGGGATCAACGTCTCATCCACCGGCGTGTAGCTCGTGGCAGCAATCTGCAAATGATGTTCCGAAACGCTGCCCGCATCATCGAGTACAAAATAGCTGTGATGCGCCAGACTACAAAGCGTGGTCTTGTCTGTTTCGGCCCGCATCTGGATGTCCAATGTACCGCCGTCCAAAAGCGCAAAGGTCACTGCGCAGCTCAGCGTGCCGGGAAACCCCATATGCCCATCAGGCAGCACCGCTCTAAGCGTTGCGTGATCCTCGGCAGCTTCCTCAATTTCCCACAGATGACCACCCAGACCCTCAACCCCGCCATGAAGCGTGTGCCGTCCGCCATCATTGGTATCCAGTTGATAGGTTTCCCCATTCAACTCCAGATGCCCGTCGCGGATACGGTTGGCAAATCGCCCGGCCGTGGCCCCGAAGTAAGGCGAGTCTGTCAGGTAAGGCGCAAAGTCAGGAAACCCCAGCACCAAAGGCGCGTCATGCCCCTCCAGACGCAGGTCCTGCAACACCGCGCCATAGGTCAGCACACGTGCGGTCAACCCGCCGCCCGTCAGCGTCACGCGATGCACCGCGCGGCCATCCGGCATATGCCCCCAGATCTCTGTCACTCAAGCCCCCTCGCCGCGTTTGCGCCAATCTCTCCCATCACCGCGCAGGCAGGCGTAGAGCCAAAACCCAGCGATGCTGACGCCAGATGCAACCACGCCCGGCGACAGCCTGCAAGGGCTTCCCCGAAATATGATCAAATTTTTCAGTAAGGGGCAACTCGGCAGGACCGTTCCCAACGCAATCGCAAAAATTAGTTGGCGCGTGGGGTGAGCGTCACATCCGCCACATAGCCCAAATGGTCGGAGGCTTCGGCGTGCTCGCCTTCGATCACCGCCACATTGGAGACAACAAAATCCCCCTTGGACAAAAAGACGTAATCGATCCGGCGGTGTTTCTTGGTCCCGGCAATCACCGGATAGGTGCCCCGTTCCAGCACATACTCCGCGCCGGCCTGCGCCACCAACGCACTGTCTTCATAGACCCCAGATACAACCCCATGCCGCTTGTCATCGGGCTTGAAGTTGAAATCCCCCATCAACAGCACCGGCGTATCGGTCTCGGCAAACGGCGCCATCATGCGTTGCAGCTGGATACCTGTGTTGTCTTCGCGGTCACGATGGATCGAGGTCGCAAACACTGCGCCGCCCGACACATCCAAACGGGCCACCGGCATCGCCTTGCCATTGCCGCGTCCACGGCTGGTCACAACACGCTTGGTCTTGGTCATCGGGCATTTGCTCAGAACGGCATTGCCCCACCAGGGCAGCGGGCTTGGGTGAAAGGCAAACGAGCTCTCCATGCCCAACGCACGCGCAATCCGGCCGGTTTGTCCCCAGCCCAGCACCTCCTGCAACGCCACCACATCCGGATCGGCCGCCGCAATCGCCGCCACAATGGGTCCAACGTCGTGTTCTTCAAACAACTGGTGCAACGGGTTTGCGCCTGCGTTCTTGGTTCCAAGCGCCGTACGGATGTTAAACGTCATCACCCGCAGGTTACCGTTCTCATCGCCGCAGGTTTCTGCCGCCCGCACTGCCGAGCCGCCAGAGACTCCCCAAACCGCCAGCGCTGCAAACAGCAACGCCACAACCACACCCAAACGTCGCATTAACAGAATTTCCTATAGTCTCTCAGCAATTCATTGATATCGTCGTAGTGATACAGCTTGCTGCCATAGGCAAACACCCCACAATCGCAGTAGTCCTTGATGGTCTTCTCAGAGTGCGAGATCATCACCACCCGCGCGTCTTTGATCTTGTCCTTAAGCGCGCGCTTACTTTTGCTCTTGAACCGCCGGTCGCCCACCGCCGTGACTTCATCAATCAGGTAACACTCGAAACTGATGGCCAGCGACAGGCCAAACGCCAAACGCGCTTTCATACCGCTGGAATAGGTCTGAATCGGCAGATCCAGCGAACTCCCCAGCTCCGCGAACTCCTGCACCTGCTCCAAAACAGACTCGGTGTGACAGCCATAAATCCGCGACACAAAACGCACGTTTTCCACCCCGGTCATCGTGCCGTTAAACCCACGCGCAAAGCCCATCGGCCAGCTCACCTTTTCAGTCCGACGCACTCGCCCTGACGTCGGCAACTCAATCCCGGCAATCATCCGCATCATGGTGGACTTACCTGCCCCGTTGTGCCCCATCAGAGCCACGTTTTTACGGTTTTCAAACCGATAGGACGCGTTATCCAAGATGACTTTTTTGACACCTTTGACGTTGTAAATTTTGGTCAGGTTCTCAAAGGCAATCATGCTCAGACCCTCTGTTTGCGGGTGATCCGCTCGGCAAACAACGCAACGATCACCAAAGCCGCGCCAAGGCCCAAAGGATAGGCTATATTAAGAACATCGCTGCGATAGTTTGAGTAGAACCCTTCACGGTTCCACTCCACCACATGCAAAATCGGGTTCCACTTGATGATCGCTACCGCCTCTGGCGGCATGCTCGATGGAATGTAGAAAACCCCGGACAGGAAGAACAAAGGGCGGGCAAAGATCTTCTCGATGTGCTGCCACGCTTTGTTCTTCTGATACAGAATGGCATTGACCGATCCGACACCGAACCCAAGCAGACAGGTGGTTAAAAAGGCAAAGATCACCCTCTCCGGATGGGCCGGAATCTGACCAAGCCCCATTGCATATAGGCCAGTGTAAAACACCACATTGATAACAACAAACGTGCAGCCGATCAGACACAACCGCGCCAGCAGCGTGTCAGGCTCCTTGATCATGGGGTAGGACAGCAGCGACTTGTTGGAGGTGAAGGCCCGCATCAAGGAGGCGGATAGCTTATTGTATAGTTCAAGCGTCAACACGGCGGTGGCAAAATACAGCGCCAGCGACTGCCCAAACGGCGATTGCCTGCCAATCAGGTAGAATAGGGTCATCAAAAATGTCACCGAAAAAATCGGTTGGAAGATGGCCCAGAAATAGCCTGAGTGGGACGTCCCAAACGTCATGCGCGTTTCCCGCAGGGTCAGCGCTGCGACGACACGGATTTGCAACCAAATGGCGTAGAACATCAGCCGGACCTCAGCGCATGTGGTCCCGGATCGTATAAGCGATCAACGTGGCAATGGCCCAAAGCGCAAAGGCCGCAACCACAACCAGGAAGAAGTCGCGACTGCGCACCGGATAGGCTGGCTCATTTGGCACAAATGGCCGCGCAAAGACACCAAGATACCGCTGCTGGCGGTCCGCATCGATGCGGGCGGTTTCCAGCGACACCATCGCCGACGCATAGCTTTGCTGCGCAAAGTTCTGTTCAATCAGCAATCCTTCATAAGCCGCCAACGCCTGCGCGGTGTTTTCAAGACTGTCCGGGTCATCCGTCTGACCGATCAAAGCCCGACGCTGACGGATCTGCTCTTCCAGTGCATCAGCCTGCCGGTTGAGTTGTACCAACATCGGCGAGTCCGCGTCCACTGAGCCTGACAACGCGTTGATCCGCGCCTGAATATCCACCAGCTTGGTCTCCAGAGATGCCATCAGCTCAGCGTCCAATTGTGCGTTAACCATCGGATCCACTGCGCCACGTTCTGCGCGGAAGTCGACCAGTTGCAAACGCACGTTGCGCACCCGCTCCTCGGCCCGCTCAACTTCCTTGGCAGCAAACTGAACCGAGTCTTGCCGCGCCTTTTCGGAGAGTTCGTTGATCAACCGATCCGCCGCCGCCAAGGCCAGCTGCGCCAGACCCTCGGCCATTTCCGCATCAAACGCCTGCACTTCAAAGGTTACAATGCCTGTGGTGCTGTCATAGGTCGTGTTGATGCGCCACTGCCAGTAATCCACCAAATCTTCGAACGTCCCTTCCGGCCGAAAGCGCGCGATTGGGTCGATAAACTCCTGCGAGTAGTGCGACCGCAAATCCAGCTCTGCATCTAACTGGCGCAACAGATCCGCGCTTTCTAGGAAGTTGCGCACCACGTAGCTGTCTGATGTTGTGCTACCGCTGGGGGAAAGGCCAGTAAAGGACGTCACAAAGTCAGGTGTGCCACCCCCCTCGAGTCCTCGGATCACAAAGCTTGCACCGGCAGCGTAACGGTCAGACGCAAACACAAAAAAATACGCACCGCCAAGGGCCACCGGCGTCACAAACAACAGCAGGAACGAAAAGATCACCCCCCAGCGCCGATTGCGTAGAGGCGAACTCTTTGGTGGTGCCTGCAACACACCGCTTGGACCGTCTGCCTTTTTGTTAACAGTCTTCAACGTTTTGACTTTTGCTTCAGCCATGTTTTACCTTTCATGCGCCCACTGGCACCGGCCTGTGTCTGCCACACGCCCCCACTGTCTTGGGGCAAAGTGCGCGCGCAACAGCAATATTGCGCATTGTGTGAGATAACCTGGAAAACTGCTATAACAAGATTGCAGAACGTCCGAGACTTTCAATGCGTTGAAGAGCCTCAAACCGTCTCAAATTGACTTGGCCTGAGACCAGAAAGGATCGCGCCCCACATAGTCAATCATCCAACGCCGCGCGGAGCTGGCCGACATGCCTTCCAATTCCGGGTTCTGCCAGCCAAACACCATCTTGCGATGCGCTGCATCCGTTTCGTCGGCCCCATTGAGATAGTCCATCACAGCGGTTTCTGGATCCTGATGCGACATAATCGACTTGTGCTCGTAGATCGTCTCCAACCCTCTGGGAACATCGCTTTCCCGTGCCAACACCATATGGCGGATACGTTGTTTGAGGAAAATGGCCTCCATGCCAGAAATATCGCAAAGCGCCAAAGCCACGGCAACTGGCGCGCTGTCATCCTCTTCAATTGTGACCAGCCGGCTCAACTGGGTGTGACACCCGAACCGCAGCTGGAGGCTGGCGTTACGCAACACCACGGCGACCTGCAAGCCAGACCGGCGCAAAAGGCGGATGCCAGAAATGAACTCGCGCACCATTGCGGGACGAAGCATACCCAAGTACGGATGCGGCTTGACCACAACCCGGTGCAAATCCAAAGCGCGTGCCGCTTTCAAAACCGCCATAAAGCCTCGCAGCCCCACAACAGAACTGTAGTTGTCTGCTTCTCCGCCATAGCCTTCCCAAGTTGGCGAATAAAAGATCACCGGCGCAGTATCCGTGATGCGCATAGGCTTGATCCACGGCATGGACTGCACAAACGTATCGCCCATCATCACGAGCCGGCCCTGATCCACGTCGGATGCCGTAAAAATACCAGCTTCCAAATAGCGATCTCGCGCCAGCGGCCCCGCAATGGAAACGTAGTCATACATCCGTGCTGCAGGTCGGACAGACGCACCCTTGTTGCTTTCCCCATGCAACGTGAGCACGTGACGGAAAGAACGATTAGCAACTGTTTCTAAATTTGACTGCGAGTTGTACGGGTAAAACAGCACGCCACCGGGGCGCAGGGGAAAACGTGTACCATTGGCGCCGCTACTGACCGGCCGCACATCCAAATCGGAGGGCAATCGGCTGAACAGGCGCTGCATCCGGATCAATGCTCGATGACGCAACAGCAACGGCGTGTCAGACTTACCGTAGGCGCCACTCTCAAAAAACGGACGGATTTGATTGACCGCCGACAGAACCGGACTGTCCATATAAACAGCTTGGTTGGGCACGGTTTCCACATCGCGCACGGCAACCGGCGAAGGCCGTTCCTCAGGCGTGTCCCCTGCTGGATCGTCCTGCTGGTCGTCTGTGGTTTCTTTTCGCGTAACCAAACTATCCGTGTCCCGCACTTTCAACATGGTTTAGGTGCGCACTACCAAATTTTCACTCAACAGCATCTTGCCTGTAGGTGAAGACATCATGGCAATCACGTCTGCAACCTGTTCTGGCTGCATAATAGTTGCTGGATCCTCGTCTGGTGCAAGCGTTTTACGCAATTCAGTGGCGCAACGACCTGGCGACAGGCACACCACGTCCACACCATAAGGCGCCAATTCTTCCCGCATGACCTCGGACATATTGATCACCGCCGCTTTGGAGGTTGAATAAGACAACCAGCCGGAACGCCCGTTGATACCCGCAGTCGATGCAATGTTGATGATTTTCTCAAGCGGATGGTTTCGTAGCAGCGCTTCCTGCACAAAGCGGAAGGGCGCATAAACATTCACCCGCATGGTGCGCTCGAAATCGGCCATGTGAGTTTCGTTGATCGACGCTGGCTTTGTGAAAGCCGCGTTGTTGATGATATAGTTGACCGTAACGTTTTCAGCATCCAAGCGATCAAAAACACACTTGACCGCCTCTGGATCAGAAAGATCGGCTTCCACTTGAAAGATCTGCCGGTTCCCGGAAATCGCCCGCACCTCAGCCACCGCGCTGTCAAAAGTATCAGATTGTCGCGCGACCATGACAATGCAGCTCACATCATCCATGCCCCGGGCAAAGCGGCGGGCCGTTGCGAGGCCGATGCCCTTTGAAGCACCGCTAATTAGAACAGTCTTAGTCATGGGCAGGTACTTTTCCTTTGCTGTGGAAATCCTTCATCATGCCTTCTGCTATAATGAAATCTTCAGGTGTGGTAATTTTGATGTTTCGACTGGAGCCTTCCAAAGAAAGGACTGGCTGTTTGGTCATTTTGACCACCATGACCGAGTCTTCATTGTAAGCCTTGGCTTTCTTTCGGGCCTTTGCATGGGCCGCAAGCAAAGTGTCCCGCTCAAATTTTTGTGGCAACTGTATATCAAAAACTTTCTCCCGTGACACACCGCGCTTAACAAGGCGTGTCTCAGAGTCGATCCGGCACATGGAAAACGAGATAGCCAGACAATAGCCAGCATTCACGGCAGAGTTCTCAATCAAGTCCGTCAACATATCGACCTTGATAAAAGGACGAGCCGCTTCGTGAAGCAGCACTATGTCTTTGTCTGCGGCCTTGGCCAAGGCCTCACAGCTTTCTTGGCGCGTCGCGCCGGCCGGAATAATTTTATATGGCAAGCCTGCGCAATAGGCTTCCATAATTTCACGTGTACGCTCCTCATAGCCTTCAGGAGCATTGACAACAATCTCAGCCACATTTGGGGTCCGCACCGCCGCGATTATCGAGTGAGCCACCATCGGATGGCCTGCCAGTTTATAAAACTGCTTTGGCTCGTGATGGTTGGATCGCGCGCCCACACCACCCGACAACAGCAGGAAGGAAACCTGCGGTTCGGGATGTGGGCGTGTTAATCTATGTAGGCTCATTAGTTTAGCTCGCTATCGCTAGTGTGGCCGCCACGATAGCGACAAATTTGGCAAGGTCGGTCGATGGCGCATTTGCGACAAAGAGCACATCTTTGTCCCGCATCGCGAAGGCTTGGGTCATAAAAATCGCCTCAGGCGAGTTCATATCGACCCAATAGATCGTTGGCACGCCGTCAGAATAGGCGCGATCAGGCAGCTTCACACCGGTGCTCTGCACCCGCGCCTGGTGTTCAAACCGGAACAGAAATACACCGCTGTCATCTGCGGTCTTATCGTCCAAACCACCTACCTTGCTGATCGCTTCCGCCAAGGTGACGGTCTCAGTGCCAAAAGGGTATTGAGAAGGCTTGCTCACGGCTCCAAAGGCCGAGAACGTGCGCGGCTTGTGTAGCAGCTGCACCGTGTCACGCGGCTGCAACCATACATTGGCGCTGCCGGTGGAAATCACCTCATCCAAACGCGCGCGGGCGACGGAACTGCCGCGCACCAGGCTCACTTCCATGTCATGGGTGGGCTGGGTTGCGCCACCAGCCGTGGCCACCGCATCCAAAAGTCGCAATCCGCTAGCGGGAATATCAAACCGACCGGGCGCGCGTGCATCCCCCACCACGGTCACGCTCTGCGCGCCACCTTTTTCGAGGATGACGGAGACCTCGGGATCAACCGCTTTGCCGCGCAACCCATCGGCCACTTGCGAGCGCACTTGATCTACAGTCAGGCCAATGACCGGCAGATTTCCGACATAGGGGATATTGATATTGCCGTCGTTGCTGACAATCACCGGGATCGCAGAAGACTTCTGCTCAACGGTGGAAAACAACCCTTCCGGAGAGCTCTCCCAGATCCGCACGGTCAGACGATCCCCCACACGAATACGGGTACCGGCACTTGACGTGCTGCGTGAACTGAGACTGCCCGCAAAACCGCCCTTCACCGGCGCGCCAACTTTGCCAATCACCGCTGGCGTCACCGGCACCAGGGCAAAATCACGCGTGACATTTTCGTCATTTGCCACCTGATCCGTCATCGTGATCATCGCCCGGCTGGTGCCCTGGCCAGGCAAGGTCGAACAGCCTGCTACAGCCAACACGAAAACAGCCGCAACAATCGCCCGGCCCCACCGCATTTTTCCCAGCTTCGCTTCAACAACCATTCTGGTCTTCAACTTCCTGTTATTTGCACCAAAGCGCACGCCCTTCATACCGCTGGAGTCGCCCCGAATACAGAGGCATTCCGCCAGTTCCCTAAGCATGCTGTCGGACAATGCCAAGGAAGCCCCCGTTCGGGTGCTCTTGAGGGGACCGTATTTGCGAAAGTGGTTACCGATCTTCTAATGCCGCAACGTCAATTTTTGCTGCAGACGTCCGTTTGATCCTTTGGTCCATTGAAGAACTGAATGTTGCTGCCTGGCTCCGGCTGAGCGCAAGTAAGAGTATACATGGTGAGTATTAGCCCAAAAATTCGTTTTGACGCCCTCGGGCGCTGCGCGGATAAAAGCCAAAAAACAAAAGGAAAGTCAATAAAATAAACTCAAAACAATGGGGCAAAACCATCTTCAATAACCAATTTGCACAGCCCCCCTAAAAGTCGCAAAACCTATCTTGAAACGCGTGTGCGCGGCTTAAATAACAGCGTTACTCAGTTCTTGAATTTTTTTCAATCTTCAAAATTACCTCCCGGAAAAGATGCCTTTCCTGCAGACATTACCGCCATACAGACGCCTCCAGAAATTCAAGATTCGGGCCGCCGGCAACTTTCCGCCGCAAAATTCACGCGCATGTTTCAAAGTCGTAAAAAAGCAACAGCTTCTGTGCGTAGCCCTGCCATTATGGCAAAACGGCCTCAATTAACCCCCGCCAAAAACACAGAAAATCCCCGCAGCGGCGCCAACTGCGGGGGTGCGTCTTCGGGCAAATTGGTATTGTTTTTGAGCGCCAAAAGCGCGCTAAACAACTTTTCCCAACTTATAGGCATCAATTGCGAGATCGCGACACAACAGACAGGCAATCTCGTCCACGTCACTGCGCCCCAAAATGCCGCGGCCCCGCTGGGCGGCCAGATGCAGGCTCACTCCCCGTCGCCACATGTCGTGCCGCGCCGGGATCGACATCAGCGCCCGCGTGTCATCATTGAAGCCCGCCAGGTTCCAATAGCCAGCCGTCTCCACCACCTGATCCAGATAGCGCGCAATGCCATTGGCGCTGTCATGGAACCACCACGGAGGACCCAGCCGCAAGGCCGGCCAATGCCCCGCCATCGGGGCCAATTCACGCGCATAGGCGCTTTCATCCAGTGTAAACAGCATGATGTTCATGTCGCGCTCATTGCCCACGCGATTGAGCAAGGCCTCCATGCCATCCACCCAATCCACGCGCACCGGCATATCCGCCCCCATATGCGCGCCAAACTTGTCATAGAGCGCCTTGTTGGTGTTGCGTTTGCTGCCGGCATGGATCTGCATCACCAGACCGTCCTCAGCCGACATTTGCGCCATCTCGGTCAGCATATGGCCGTAGAACACCTGCGCCTCCTTTGGCGTGATTTTCCCGCTGCGCGCCTTGGCATAAAGTTCTGATGCCCGCTTCTCGGTGAGATAGCAGGTCATAAGGTTTGCCACCGAATGGTCGGTCGCCGTCGCGCCATAGGCCATGAAGTACGCGCGACGGTCCCGCAGCGCCTCAAGGTATCCGGCCAATTTCTCGGTGTCCTGCCCGGTTATGTCGGCCAGCTTCACAATGTCCCTTTTGAAATCCGGATGCTTGGGATCCAGAATGCTGTCCGGACGGAAGGTCGGGATGATCTTGCCGCTCAGCTTCTGTTTTCGCGCCGCCTTATGGTGACCAAGGTCAGACAACGCGCTATCCGTTGTCGCCAACACTGCAATGTTGAACTCTTCCAACAACGCCTGGGGCCGCAACCGCGCGGCTTTCAGCTCTGCGTCGATCTTGTCGTAAAACACATCCGCGTTTTCACTGTTCAGCGTCGCGGTAATGCCAAAGGTCCGCGCCATGGTGGTGGCAAACCAGGCATCACTTGGCGTGCCGCGGAACTTGTGCCAGTGATTGGCGAAGATGCGGAAGATCGCCCGCGCATCACGTTTTTCTGGCGGCACCCCAATGCCCAGATCCTCCAAAGGTATACCCTGGCTATAGAGCAGCCGGAAAATGTAATGATCCGGAATGATCAACAGCTCCGCCGGATCACTAAAGGCCTTGTTCTCGGCAAACCAGCTCGGATCACAATGGCCATGTGGCGAGATTATCGGCATATCGCGCACACCGTCGTAAATGTCCTGCGCCGCATCCGGCAGGGTCAGGATCGGCGTGGTGTGTCCGGTCAAGGAAGTCAGTGGCTGGCTCATCGTCAAACGTCTCTCTGTGCTGGCAGAGCCCCCGGCGCGGGCGCCCCACACGGCCCCGCGTATACGCGCAATGCATACACAACAGGCCCAAGTCATTCCCAGCCAAAGGCACATAGGGAGATTGATGTTCCGCTAACGCACACGGCCTGGGCGGCGCACATTTGGGCGCTCTGCCTTGGCGCAGGTCAAAATTCACAAGACAAGAAAACACCTATGCCGTGCAGGCAAAGCATCACGCAAAGCTGCACATCCCCCACACCTTTGACAACCATATGAAATCACGAACACTTCTTCAAAGGCGCCACCACAAACTCAACCAAAGGATGTGCTTGCCGGCGTATCGAGAGTACTCCTAGGCGCCTCCCACTGCCGCCACACTGCTGAAAACAAACATAAAATGCCACCTAATTTCCCAAACAGCCCAGCAGAACGCCTCTCCCAAACCGCCTCAAATCAGCCTAAGTCTTGGCCTTAAAGCACGGCACGGCTGCAAAATCAGGCAGCGGCCACAGCAGAGATGACCCAACGGCAACATTAATGCGCCACCTGACAGCAACCATTTGCAATTGCGCGAAATTCCCCCTTGCCGGGACCGCCTTCAGGTTGCAACCTTCGCCCAAACGCTCGGCCGCGTGTGCGCGCGACCTGACTTAGGAGCTCCCCGTGAAGCAGACATGGCGCTGGTTTGGTCCAGCTGACCCGATCGACATCTACGACCTGCCACAGGTCGGCGTGCAAGGCGTGGTCACCTCCCTGCATCACATCCCCCCGGGAACCCCTTGGTCCAAAAGTGACATCCGCCAGCGTCAGGCCGAAATCGCCAAACCGACGCCGCAACCCACCGGCCTCAACTGGGAGGTGGTCGAAAGCCTGCCCGTTTCCGAAGTCATCAAGACCAAAGGCACCGGCTACGCCGCACACATTGCTGCTTATAAAGAGAGCCTGCACAACCTTGCAGGCTGCGGCATCCAGACGGTCTGTTACAACTTTATGCCGGTGCTGGACTGGACCCGCACCAACCTCGCCGCCCGCATGTCCCACGGCGGCACCGCCATGGCTTTTGATGTGGTGGACTTCGCGCTATTTGACCTTTTCCTTTTGGCCCGTCCCGGCGCAGCAGACGACTACAATCCGGAGACCAAACAAGCGGCCAACGCCCGCTTTAACGCCTTGGACGACACAGCTCAGGCCAGCTTGGTGAATACCATTGTCGCCGGGCTTCCAGGCGCCACGGAAAGCTGGACCCTCACCGATGTGCTGGACCTGCTTGCCCTCTATAAAGACATCGACGCTTCCCAGCTGCGCGCCAATCTGATCGATTTTCTGTCCGAAGTGGTGCCCGTGGCCGAAGAACACGGCATCCGCCTGTGCTGCCACCCCGACGATCCATCCTTCTCCTTACTTGGCCTGCCGCGCGTGATGTCCTCCACGGCAGACTACGAAGCCATCCTTTCCGCCGTCGACAGCCCCGCCAACGGCGCCACGCTCTGCACCGGCTCTCTTGGCGTAAACCCAAGCTTTGACACAGAAGACTTTATCACCCGCCTCGGCCCACGCATCCACTTTGCCCATCTGCGCAACACCTTGCGCCAAGGCCCCATAGATGGAGACAAGCTCAGTTTTCACGAGTCCATGCATTTGGAAGGCCAAACCGACATGGTCATCGCCATCCGCGCCCTGCTCAAGGAAGAAGCCCGCCGCAAGGCGGAAGGCCGCAGCGATTGGGAAATCCCCATGCGCCCGGACCATGGCCAACACATCTTATATGACCTGCACAGCGAAACCCTGCCCGGCTACCCGCTGATCGGCCGCGCCAAAGGGCTGGCGGAACTGCGCGGCGTGATGACCGCGCTCAGCTCCGATCTATAAAGCCGGAAACACGCCGGTCTTTTTCACCGTGCCATAGGCAAAGGTGGTGTCGATGCTGGCAATCCCGCCAATCGGATGGATGCGCAGGCGGATGAATTCCTCATAAGCCTGCAGGTCAGCCACCACCACGCGCAGCTGATAATCGGTTGCGCCGGTCAGAACGTGGCACTCCAGCACTTCATCAATCAACATCACCGCGCGTTCAAACCGCTGCACATCCTCTTCATTGTGCCGCTCCAGCTTCACCCGCACAAACACCGTCACCGGCAGGCCATAGGCCTTGGCGTCCACCTCCGCGCCATAGCCGGTGATTGCGCCAGAGCCTTCCAGATTGCGCAACCGCCGCAGACAGGGACTGGGGGACAGATTCACCGCCTCCGCCAGATCTTGGTTGGTCATGCGCCCATTGGCCTGTAACGCCCGAATGATCTGGCGATCCTTGGCATCCATCTCGCGACTCCTTGGCAGATTATGCCAACATTCTATCCATCGACGCTATTTTTTGCAATCAATTGCCCCAGCCCCTCCCCCAAACTGGCCCCAACAGTTTCACGCGAGGACTCTCCAATGACCAAACGCAACGCGCCGCAAGGCTTCGCCACCCGCGCCATCCACCACGCTTACGATCCGCAAGACAACGAAGGCGCGCTGACCCCGCCACTGCATCTGACCTCGACCTTCACTTTTGAAACCGCGCAGGCCGGCGGCGAGATGTTTGCCGGTGACCGCGTGGGGCACATCTATTCGCGCATCTCCAACCCAACCTGCGATCTGCTGGAACAACGCATCGCGACACTCGAAGGCGCCGAAGCTGGTCTCGCCCTGGCCTCCGGCATGGGCGGCATCACCGCCACGCTCTGGACCCTGCTCTCCCCCGGTGACGAACTCATCGTCGACAAAACGCTGTATGGCTGCACCTTTGCCTTCATGCAGCACGGTCTGGCGAAATGGGGCGTGACCATCACCCACGTCGACATGACCAACATCGAAAATCTGCGCAAAGCCGTCTCTGACAAAACCCGCGTGGTGTATTTCGAAACCCCGGCCAACCCGAACATGCGTCTGGTCGACATCGCCGCCGCCTCTGAAATCGCGCACGGCGTCGACGCCACCGTGGTGGTCGACAACACTTACGCCACACCGTACCTGACCCGCCCTATCGAACTGGGCGCAGACATCGTTCTGCATTCCGCCACCAAATACCTCGGCGGTCACGGTGACGTGGTAGCCGGTCTGGTCGTCGGCACCGCAGAGCAGATCGCCGACATCCGTCTGGTGGGCATGAAAGACATGACCGGCGCGGTCATGGCGCCGTTTAATGCCATGTTGATCCTGCGCGGCCTCAAAACCCTCGCCCTGCGTCTGGACCGTCATGTGCAATCCGCGATCACCGTTGCCGAATGGCTCGAAAGCCACCCAGCCATTGCCTCCGTGTCTTTCCCGGGCCTGAAAAGCTTCCCGCAGCATGAGCTGGCAGAGCGCCAAATGGACAAGCCCGGCGCAATGATTGCCTTTGAACTGGTCGAAGGCCACGACGCAGGCATTGCCCTGATGAACAACCTCAACCTCATCCAACGCGCCGTGTCCTTGGGCGACGCCGAGAGCCTGATCCAGCATCCGGCCTCCATGACCCACTCCACCTACACGCCAGAAGAGCGCGCCGCGCACAACATCACCGAAGGCCTCGTGCGCCTGTCCGTGGGTCTCGAAGAGGTCGAAGACATCCTCGCCGATCTCGCCCAAGCGCTCGACGCCCTGCCCACCCGCATCGCGGCGGAATAAGCCCCACGGCCTTGGCGTGCTACACTTGCGCCAAGGCCGCCTTCCACGATTGCCCACCCGATTGCCCACCGGAGCCAGACAATGACCGACACCCAGCACCTGAAGACCATCGAACAACGCCTGCTGTGGCTGTCGCACTGGATGATCCACAACGCCAACCACATCCGCCCCAAAGAAGACGGCATCAAGATCGGCGGCCACCAGGCGTCCTCCGCCTCCATGGTCTCGATCATGACTGCGCTCTACTTCGCCACGCTCAAGCCCGAAGACCGCGTTGCTGTAAAGCCCCACGCCTCGCCCATTTTCCACGCCATGCAATATCTGATGGGCAATCAGACCCGCGAGAAAATGGAAAACTTCCGCGGCTTTGGCGGCGTACAAAGCTATCCCAGCCGCACCAAAGACATCGACGATGTGGACTTCTCCACCGGCTCCGTCGGCCTTGGCGTCGCGATCACCTCCTTTGCCTCGCTGATCCAGGACTACATCACCGCCAAGGACTGGGGCGCGGACGCGCCGCAAGGCCGCATGGTCGCGCTGGTTGGCGATGCGGAACTCGACGAAGGCAACGTCTATGAGGCCCTGCAAGAGGGCTGGAAAAACGACCTGCGCAACACCTGGTGGATCATCGACTACAACCGCCAGTCCCTGGACGGCATCGTGCGCGAAGGCCTGTTTGAGCGCGTCGAGAAGATCTTTGACGCCTTTGGCTGGGACGTAGTCCGCGTGAAATACGGCGCCCTGCAACGCGCCGCCTTTGCGGAACCCGGCGGCGACAAGTTGCGCGACTGGATCGACAGCTGTCCAAACCAAGACTACTCCGCCCTAACCTTCATGGGCGGCGCGGTCTGGCGCAAACACCTGATGGACGATCTCGGCGACCAAGGCGACGTGACAGCGCTCCTTGATCGGCGCAGCGACGAAGAACTGGCCGAACTGATGGAAAACCTCGGCGGCAACTGCGTGGACACCATGGCCGAGACCTTCGCCGCCATCGACCACGACCGCCCAACTTGCTTCCTCGCCTACACTATCAAAGGCTGGGGCACGCCGATTGCAGGTCACAAGGACAACCACGGCGGTCTGATGAATAAGACGCAGATGGCCACGTGGCAAAAACACATGGGCGTGGCCGAAGGTCAGGAATGGGAGCCGATGGCCACCGTGGAAGATCCCGCCACCCTGCGCGATTTTCTGTCTGAAGTGCCCTTCTTTGCCCAAGGCCCGCGCCGGTTTACCGACGCCAAACTGCCAGTCCCCGCGATCTCTCTCGACACCGACCGCGAAACCTCCACACAAATGGCCTTTGGCAAAATCCTCGACGATCTCTCCAAAGGCGACAGCGCGCTGGCGTCACGCATCGTGACCACCTCGCCCGACGTGACCGGCACTACCAACCTCGGCCCTTGGGTCAACCGCCGCAAACTCTTTGCCCGCGAAGCGCAGGCAGATGCCTTCATTGAGCACCGCATCCCCTCAACCGCCAAATGGGAGTTCACCCCGGACGGCCAGCACATCGAACTTGGCATTGCCGAGATGAACCTGATGTTGCTTTTGGGCGCGGCGGGCCTATCCCACTCCCTCTTTGGCAAACGCCTCATCCCCATCGGCACCGTCTACGACCCCTTCGTGTCCCGCGGCCTCGATGCGCTCAACTACGCCTGCTATCAGGACGCCCGCTTCCTGCTGGTTGGCACGCCCTCCGGCGTGACGCTTGCCCCCGAAGGCGGCGCGCACCAATCCATTGCCTCGCCATTGATCGGCATGTCCCAAGACGGCCTCGCTTCTTTTGAACCTGCCTTTGCTGACGAGCTGGCCGTGATCATGGAATGGGCCTTTGAATACCTGCAACGCGACGGCGAAGGCGACCCGGACGAGCGCACCTGGCTGCGTGATGAAACCGGCGGATCCGTGTATCTGCGCCTCACCACCAACCCAATCGAGCAACCCGGCAAGCGCAACGATGACGCGTTCAAACAGGGTGCGATTGACGGCGCTTACTGGCTGCGCAAACCCGGCCCCAATTGCGAGGTTGTGATTGCCTACCAAGGATCTGTTGCACCCGAAGCCATCAAAGCCGCCGGTCAAATCGCCAATGACCGCCGCGACATCGGCGTATTGGCCGTAACCTCTGCCGACCGCCTCAACGCGGGCTGGACCGCCGCCCAGCGCGCCCGCGCACGGGAGCAAATGTCGGCCCAAAGCCACATCGAGCGGCTTTTGTGCGAGCTGCCGCCCCATTGCCGCCTGCTGACGGTGATTGACGGCCACCCCGCCACGCTGAGCTGGCTCGGCGCCGTACAGGGCCATCAAACCCTGCCGCTAGGCGTCGAACATTTTGGCCAAACCGGCACCATCGGCGACCTTTACCGCCACCACGGGCTGGACGCCGCTACCATCGTTTCCCGCATCAACGCCCTCACCGCGGGCCGCAGGCTGCTGCCACAGACCTAACCTGGCCCGCGCGCGCCAAAAGGGCGCGCGCGCACCTCTTGACGGACAATTGCCCTTTCTCGCATGCTGAGCGAACACCTCACAACCGCCAGTCACTTCGCCTAGCCTGAGAGAGTTCCGTTTGCCAGTCCGCGCCAAACTCCTGCCCAAAGCCGCGCTCTTATATGTGGAGCTTTATGGCACCGTGGCCCCAGGCGAACTCTGGGCAGCGCTCAACGGCATGTACCAACGGCCGGACTACATGCGCGGCATGACAGAAGTGGGTGATTTTCGCGGCGTGACGGATATGCAGGCCGGCTATGACGACATGCTCGAATTCACCACGGTCTACACAGCCTTCCACAACGCCAACCCGGAGCCGCTCAACCTGTTCTTGCTGGATCAGAACAAACTCGGGTTTTCCATGGCCGACATGTACATCGCCTTTGCCGAGTCCATGGACAGCACCGTCAACATCAACGTAATGCCCGGCTATCCAGAAATCTTCGCTGCCCTAGATCTGTCCGAAGACCAGATCGCCGAATTCCCGCCCCACTGCCAGGATGAAACCCATCTGCTCTAAGGCTTTGCTTCATGCTTATTGAATTCCATTTTTGGAATGTTATTTTGGCATAAATCGCCATGAAGAAACCGGTACCGTGTGCCTTGCGCGCCTGAGCGCGCGCGGCCGTATCACCAAAAGGTTCAGCCTGAAGACTTGGGGTGTTCATGCCCATCGAGAACCAAATCCTCGGTCCCGCCGCTCTGGCCTACCGCCGGTTCTCCGGCCATGTCACCATGGCCGAATTGACCACCTCCCCCCAAGCTCTGCACGCCGATCCGGCCTATGTGCCCGGCACCCACACCGTAGTCGACATGCTTGACGTGACCGACTTTGACATCGGCTTTGACCAAATGCGCGAGTTCGCCGCTCTGACCCGCCATCGTCACAGCGCCCGTGGCAAACCGGTGCATATCTTTATCGTCTGCAGCAGCGAGCAAGGCCGCTGGCTCGCAGAAATGTTCCGCGCTCTGGCCGATCTCGAACCGGGCCTGGCCAACATCGATACTCTGCACGGCTTCCCCGAAGTCCTCGCCCTGCTTGACCTGCCACCGGACACCATCAAGCTGTTCCCCGAAGACTGCCAAACCGAGTCCCACCTGCTCAACCGTCGCAGTTCCTGAAGCGAAACCGGTCTTCACTGAAAAGGCTTCCTTAACGTTCCCTTTGCACCCTCAGCGGAGCAGCCTGTGTCACTTGACACATGCGCATGGGCCACTCATCCTAAACGTGAGCCGACTGGACCACGGCAAAACCGACACGGCGCCAAACTAGGGAATGCCCATGCCGATTGAAAGCCAACTGCTGACCCCGGCTCCGCTGGTGTACAGCCGCTTTACAGGTCGCGTCACTTTTGAGGACTTCACCACGTCGTCCCAGGCCCTGCATGCCAATCCAGACTTCACGCCCGGCATGCATATGATCCTCGATATGCTCAATCTCGAAGACTTCGACGTGGGGTTTGACGAGATGAAGGCCTTCACCGCCGGCATCCAGCAGCGCCACCGCGAACGTGGCGAACATGTGCATATTTTCATTGTTTGCAACAACGACCAAAGCATTTGGATGGCGGAAATGTTCCGCTCTTTGTCAGAGCTCGAAGACGGCATCGCCAGCGTCGACATCGTGCAGGGCTTCCCCGACATCCTCGCGATCCTCGACCTGCCCCGCCGCACCATCGACCTCTTCCCCGAAGACTGCCGCAGCGAAGCACATCTGCTCAACCGTCTGTCTTCTTGATCACCCTCTGACCGACACCGGAGATTTTTGCCCCACACCCTTCGGTGGGCAATCCTCCACATAGGATGCCATCATTCAGGAACCCCCGACGCCGGTCACCGCAACGATCATACCGCAATTGTCCCTTGTCCACGTCGTCGCAACCGGAACCCCACCGAAAATGAGCTCCATTGCGCGCTGACCAAATGCTACGCACAACCGGCTATCGCTTCGGCATGCCGGAAATCGCGGACATGTCTCAGGTTGGCTTTAACGACACCCGCTTCGACATCCACCAGCCTTTTGTCAAAGAGCTGGCAGCACTGCACGCAGATCAAGGCGCCGCCCGGCACGTTATCTCTCTCGGCCTCACCGGACAGCCTGCCCAGATGGTGGAAATGTTCCGAAATCTCGTCGCCGCGCAGGACCCGAAGGCCAAAATCGAGGAGGCCAACGGCTATCCCGAAGTGCTTGCGCTTCTCGATTTGCCCGCCGAGGCCATCCGACACTTCCCGGGGTCGTGCCAGCAAGATAGTCACCTGCCCTGATCCCTTAGGCCCAACCTCGCCAGGCGATACCTGCCGCCGAAACACACCCACAGACGTACCCTCCCAAATTACTTTCCTCGCGCGACGCTTGAAATAGCTTCCAATGCGCTGCACACTTCTGGAAAGGATTTGAGATTGCCGATCAGCGTTTCCGTCATTCCCGAGCTTCAGGTGGTACACAACGTCTATTCCGGGCGCGTGACCATTCAGGATCTCTATGACGAGCAAACCAAACGGCACCAGAACCCAGCCTTTGAAATGGGCCTGCCCGGCATCAATGACCTGTCACAAGTGACCGAGGTCGACATCGGCTTTGATGAAATGATGACTTACGCCAAGCAAACAACCGAAACCTACCGCGATGTGACCGAGCCTATTCAACTTGTTCTGCTGGGCGAAACCCCGATCACCGCTGCGGCCATGGCGATGTATGAAAACCTCTCCGCCGCCAGCAACGCCCCATTTGAAGTCACCGTTGTGCCCGGTTACCCCGAAGTTCTGGCCCTGCTCAACCTGCCCGCCGAGGGCCTCGCTTATTTCCCAGATTTCTGCCGCAAGGAAAGTCACCTGTTCTAGGCAAACAAACCTTCTGCCTTTCCCAACTCCAAATTTGCGAAAACACGCCGCAAAATCTGTCGCGCAAGGTGAGAAAGGGTTGCCCTGAAAAAAGATGCATCGCAAAGTAATCAAAAGGAAAGCGATGCCCGTCAGCCTAACGATCATTCCCGAGCTCAATCTCGTCCACATCATTTATTCTGGACAGGTCACGCCAAAGGAACTCTTTGAAGAAACTCAAGCCTGTTATCGACGGCCGGAATACAGGTCCGGCATGGCCGAAATCAGTGACTTTTTCCAGGTCACCTCTTTTGAAATCGGCTATGACGAAGTGCATGAATTCACGACGCGATCCCAGAAGTTTCACGGAGGCGTGGAAACGGGCATGGACATATGTCTGATTGGCAGCACGAAAGTTTCTGAGCCCGCAATCCTCATGTACGAAAGCATGATCGCGGCCAAAGAAATCCCAATTCGCTTGCACGTTCTTCCCGGTTACCCAGAGGCATTTGCAGTGCTCAACTTGCCGGAAGACAGCCTCAAGTACTTCCCTGAAACCTGCCACACCGAAATCAGTAGCTGTACTCGCCGTAGATCTGGCTCAGATCACCGTTCCAGTCGCCGTGATACCGCTCCAGAAGTTCATCCGCCGGGACCTTGCCACTCTCCACGCTTTCTTTCAGCGCGTTCAGGAAGTGGGTCTCATTAGGCACCAGCCCGCCCGCACCCGGCTTGGCCCGCGCCACCAGACCGGCCTCGGAGATCGCCAGAACCTCGCGCGCCAGATCGTGCATCTTGATGCCGCCCACCTGCGCCTGAAGCCCGTCTTCACTGGCCGCCACCCGCAGCGCCTCGCGGGTTTCCGCATCCCAGCCTTTCACCAGATCCCAGGCCGCATCCAGCGAGGATTGATCATACATCAGCCCCACCCAGAACGCGGGCAAGGCACAGAGCCGCCGCCACGGACCACCATCCGCGCCGCGCATCTCCATGAATTTCTTGATCCGCGCCTCAGGGAAGGCGGTGGTCAGGTGATCCGCCCAATCGCTCAGGGTTGGCATCTCACCGGGCAATGCCGGCAGCTCACCCTTCAGGAAGTCGCGGAAGGACATGCCCAGCGCGTCGATGTATTTTCCGTTGCGATAGACAAAATACATCGGCACATCGAGCGCATATTGCACCCAGCGCTCAAAGCCAAAACCCTCTTCAAACACAAAGGGCAACATGCCGGTGCGGTCATCATCCAGATTGCGCCAGACCAGCCCCCGGGTGGATTTCACCCCGTTGGGCTTGCCATCCAGAAACGGCGAGTTGGCAAACAGCGCATTGGCCACCGGCTGCAACGCCAGCGCCACACGCAGCTTCTGCACCATATCCGCCTCGCTGGCAAAATCGAGGTTCACCTGCACCGTACAGGTCCGATACATCATGACTTTGCCCATGGTGCCCACGCGGTCCATGTAATCGGTCATCAGCTTGTAACGCCCTTTGGGCATCACCGGCATCTGCTCATGGGACCAAATTGGCGCCGCGCCAAGCCCAATGAACCCAACCCCAATCTTATCAGCGATGTCTTTCACATCGGTCAGGTGCTGGTTCACCTCATCGCAGGTCTGGTGGATGCTTTCCAAGGGCGCGCCAGACAGTTCCAGCTGCCCACCCGGCTCAAGGCTCACATTGGCACCGTCTTTTTCCAGGCCAATCAGCTTGCCGCCTTCTTCAAGCGGGGACCAACCGTGGCCATCGCGCAGGCCTTCCAGCACCGCCAAAATGGAGCGCTGGCCCTCATAGGGCAGCGGTTTCAGCGTGTCTTTGCAATAGCCAAACTTCTCGTGTTCGGTGCCAATACGCCAGTCTTCTTTGGGCTTGCAGCCAGAGCTGAGGTATTCCGCCAGCTGGTCGTGATGCTCAATCGGCCCGCCGCCGGACTGTGGGATAGACATAGGCTTGCTCCGCTCCTGCAAACTCGCTTGGGACAGTAGTGGTGAGGGTAATTCCCGGCAGTGTCAATGCAACCGAGGGTCTGATTTGGCCCAGATCACAACCGGTTGATCCGGTGTGGCCTTCAACTTAGCCAGCATGTTTTCCGTGCGGATGCCATCCAGCGACGCAAAGGCATCAAAAAGCGCATCGGAGCCTTCGGCATTTACCGGAATATGCAACGGCGCCTGCCCCGGTTGATAAAGCGCCCAAACCGGTGGCGTGCTGCGCCCGTCCAGCACCACGCGGCTCAGGCTGCGAATGGCCACGCTACCGCCATTGAGCGGGCCAAAGTAAGCCACCTCGCCCTCGTCGACCTGCACCACGCCCGGCCCACCCTTGCCAATCCGAAACCGTCCGCGCTGCAGACCGCTCACGATCAAAACAGCCCCCACGGCGACGAGGCCAATGCCCAGCCATTTCATCACGCCAAAGCCGCTGGCCCACCAAATACCAAGCAGCAACACCACGCCGCCCACCAGGGCTTCCCGCCACTGCGCCACCGCCGCGCGGGCCTCAGGTCGAATGAATGTCATGTCACTTACCTCTCTTGCTTCGCCCGGACGACAGTTCGGGCAGCGCCCGACCGCCCCCATGGGCGGGCGCTTCGCTTTCCGCCCGCGGTCAGTCCCCGCCCTTAGCGCTTCACTGGAAACGTCGGTTTACTCACGCTTTCCACATCCTCATCCGCCATAAACATCATCAACGAAAACGTCCCGTTGCGCTCAAACCCAATAGATTCATACGCCCGTACCGCCGCTTCATTGGCCGCAAACAAAACGGCCCGCGTCGCACCTTTCTCCCGTGCTTCCTGCAAATGCAACGCCACCGCCCGCCGCGCCAGCCCC
>Ga0189286_100097_pt1 | contig 58813 bp, 48 predicted proteins | sample UW69minimetaG_FD_130330 | JGI IMG/M metagenome (GOLD analysis project Ga0189286, IMG submission 130330) | Marine microbial communities from the Costa Rica Dome - UW69 mini metaG | ecosystem: Environmental > Aquatic > Marine > Oceanic > Photic zone | place: Costa Rica: the Eastern Pacific...
ACCACCGTGAACTTGGGCCAGGCCACAGAAGTCACCATCGACACTGAAGATGCTGCGGTGGTCTATGAAGCAGACGGTCTGGTTATTGAGGCCTTCCGGGTGGACCATCCAGATTGGTCTTATGCCTATGGATATCGCATTTCATTTGGCGGCAAGACGGTAGTGGTGAGTGGAGACACGAAATACACGCCCGCCATCGCCAAACATGCACAGGGTGCCGATATACTGATCCATGAAGCGGTCAATCTCGACATGATGGAACAGATTGCTTCGGCGCTGCGGCAGTTTGGTGGTCCTGTGAACCCTGACCGGCTCGCCCTTATCAGCGCTGTCCATACCCCGACGCTTGAGGTCGCTCGCGTCGCCAAAGAAGCCAATGTGGAAAAACTCGTGCTCACACAACTGATTCCCCCGATTCCACCAAACTTCATTGCCGAGCAGCACTACAGCAGCGGCATGGATGACATCTATGACGGCGAGCTGGTGATAGCCCGAGACGGGATGCGGATTACGCTGATAGAATAGAGAAATAGGTTTCCATCAAGGTATAAGTTCAGCATGGCACACACATCTTCGGAGCGATCTCGTGGGCGCCCCCGTTTAGAGAAATCAGATGACCTGCGCCGCGCCTTCCTGGACGCCGCGGTCGACCTTTTCGGTGCCCGTGGCTTTGATGGTGTCTCCTTGAGTCAGATCGCCTCAGAGGTTGGCGCCGATGTGGCGCTCACGCGCTACTATTTTGGCTCAAAGCACGAAGTCTGGATCGCGGCAATCAATCATTTGATTGGCCAGATTGAGAAAGACTTAGACGCCACCTCCAATGCCCCGGTGGGCAGCTATTCAGCCCAACTCAAAGACGCGATCCGGAATTTCATCGCCATGTCGGCGAAATGGCCCCAGCTTAGCCGGATCATTGTCTTCGATGGAGACAAGACCGACGAACGAGGCCAGTACATCGCTCAACATGTGGTCCGTCCCTTCTACAAACGAATGTCCAAATTGATCCGGGGCGCAAAAAAGGAGGGGGCGATTCCGAATGTTTCCGAGCGCACTCTCTTTTTCATGATCACCCATGGCGGGTCATTCCCGATGGCGCTCAGCGCGCTCACCAACTCTTTTCCTGGCGGAGACATCAAGACACCAAGGACGGTAAAGGCACATGGAGACGCCATTATTGACCTGATCTTCCACACCAGTGCGACATGACGGGTCGCGGCACACCAAGTCTGATCGGGCTGGGCGTGCTGTGTATCCTCGCAGCCATCGCGCATATGCAAAGCGCTGTCGCCAGCGATGTAATCGACATTGTCATCGCTGGCGACACGGGCTTCAACAGTGCTGGTGCGCGGGTGACGCCTGCGGGTGGTTACAAACAGGGGCAACTTGTGCGCCTTGAAGATGCACTTTCCGGCATTCGGCATGAACTCAATGCAGACCTCGTGCTTGCCAACCTGGAAACTGCTGTTACGGCGGGGAACGATCTTCCCAGTGTCTCGAAGCGCTTTACATTCCGAACCCATCCAAAAGCCATTGAGGCATTTGTCGGTGCGGGCATCAATGCATTTTCGCTGGCGAACAACCATGCCCTTGACTACCGCCAGCGGGGCGCTGGAGAAACGCTCATGCACCTGGAGGAAATGCGCACAAAAGGGCTGCTTGCGTTTCCGGGCCTCGGCCGCACACGCGAAGCGGCAGCCGCCCCACATCAATTTTCTCTTGGCGCAACGCTGGTGGCCATTGCCTCCATCGGCATTGGCGGCTGGGGGCTTCCGACGACTGGCCTAAACGCTGGCATGCTCACCTACCCAGACGATTTTGAGACTGTAAGCACAGCGCTGCAGGGAGCGAACGCAGAGCTGCGGATTCTTGGTGTCCATTACGGGCGGGAGTTTCGACCCGCGACGTCAGAAAAAACCCGCGCGCGGTTTCGCTCCGCGATTGCGCCAGATGGTCTGACAATCATTGTCGGCCATCACAAACACATCGCTACTGGGGTCGAGATGGTTGAGACGTCGGCGGGTGGCGTGGGGCTCATTTTCTATGGCCTTGGCAACTTTTTGCATCTGGGCATGCAGAATATGGGACGTCATGATCTCTGCCATGATTTTGGATTGCTGGGCCGCGTCCGGCTGGCTCGTGCTGCTGATGGCGATCTATCGCTTATCTCTATTCGCGTGGTGCCGCTGACGGATATGCACCGCGCAACCAAACCGTTGTCACCTAAACCAAGCGCTGTGCGGATCGCGGTTCTCAATCACCTCTCTGGCCAGCTCGACGCACGGGAGCGCGGCGCGATAGGCTTGCGGTTTCGCGTACAGGAGGATGGCTCCGGACTTTGGTGCAACCCGCAAGCAGAGGATGGTGCTTGTTCTGGAGCTACGCTTCCCGCCGATGTACCGCAATATATGGCTGCGCGCATTGCGAGTGCCTGTCGCCGGGTTCTCACTCGTTAGGTAAATGATCGCCCAGCACATCCTCAGGCATGGCGTGGATCCACGCCGCGATCTCCTGCAAATGTCCGCATGGGTCCACATCGTGGCAGCATTGACTGACGTCCAGCGGATTGTGCGTTGGCTCCGGCACAGGCATGCGCCCTGTCTCGCCAAAGATCGATGCTGCCGGTTTCCCCAACATGCTGACTGCCCCTTCGAAAACAACACCGGCAACCCGCACGTCTTTCAGGCGGTCAACATCCAGGTCAAACGGGTCATCTTCCAAAACGGCAAAGTCGGCTTTCTTGCCCGCAACAATCGATCCGATTTCGTCATCCATACCCAGAGCAAAGGCTGCATCTATGGTGATGCCGCGCAGAGCCTGCTCCAGGCTGAGCCGCTCCTCCGGCGAGACCTGCTGACCGCTGCGGGTAACCCGGGCTCCGGCACACCAAGCTAGGAAGAGTGGCTCCAGCGGCGCCATCATAAAGTCGGAATGAAAAGACACTTTCATATTGTTGCGCAAGATTGATTGTGACCGCACGAGCTGCCCTGCCCGTTCAGGACCCAGGTCAAGCTCTGAGAGCGTGTCTGACAACGCGTGAATGTAATAAGGGTTCACGCTTGCATGCGCCCCAAGAGCGGCCATGCGCGTTGACTGCGCATTGGTATGAAAGCCCACATGATGCATCATAAAGCGGTGATCGAACCGAGGCTTTGCGCCCTGCGCCTGGGCAAGCGCATTAAGGACTGAGTCCATTCCCTTGTCACCATTGACGTGAACGTGGATCTGGTAGCCCGCTTCCCAGAAATGCTTCACGCCTTCGGCCAGCACGTCCGGTGACATGATCCACTCACCTTCGTGCCCATCAATATAACCAGGCTCATTCATTTGCATGAGCGCTGAGAACATAGCGCCGTCTGCGAAGAGTTTCACCGCTTTTAGGAAGCGTACGCGGCCCTCGTCTTTTCCGAGCAACTCATCCATCGCGGCTTGCCCGGCAGCAAAGTCGATCTCCGCATCTGGTGCACCATTGCCACGCCCTGACGCCCGGTTGCTAAAGCCACGCCCATCAAAAACGTTCACGACACGGAGCGGCAACTCAGGCTGTTCGATGACGGCATCAATCGCCGCCAGCTCAAAGTCTGGACTGATGGTACCAAACAACATGTCCGCAGCCGTCGTGATGCCCCCCTGACGCATCAGGTCACAAGTAATGCCCAGGCCTTTGCGATACCAATCATCCTTGAGCAGCGTCGACATGAGCTTGCCCATCACCATCATGTTGCCGGTTTCAAAGAAATGACCCTGCGCAAAGTCAACCTGTGGATGATCGCCAACCACCTCCTCCGTCAACCCAAGAGCAGCCATTGCGGCACTGTTCAAAAACGTCTCATGAAAGGAGCGTTGGAACAAAACGACAGGCCTGTCTGGCGCAATGACATCAAGTTCGGGCCGCCCCCATCTTCCATGTTCAAGCGGCTGATAACCAAAAGAAATGAAGAGCTCTTCCTTGTCTGTCCGAGCGGCGAGACGTTCTTTTAGCCGCGCTTCATATTCTGCAGGTGTGTTTGCGGCGGGGTGAATATCGCCACCTGCCATGCGCCAAGGTTCCGGCGCTATAATCTCCATGGGTGTCAGCACTGCACCTAGAAAGGGGTGCACGTGATTGTCTATGAACCCCGGCATCAGGACCTTGTCGGCAAAGCGGTCGTCAACGGTGACCGCCCGCCCCTTGAACCAGGGCTCCATCGTCTCAAGTGATCCGACAGCCATGATCCGCCCTTCTGATACGGCAACGGCGGTCGCTTCAGGAAGAGAGGGGTCCATGGTGATGATTTTGCGTGCGGTAAACACCGTAACCGTTTGAAGACGTCGCACAGCGGATTTTGTCATGATGCCCCCGAGTTCATGCTTTTGTTTTGTTGAAAGCTAACATCTTTGTCCCCAAGGGACACCTTGTTCCCTTCTCCCGACCAGATTACGCTGTAACAAAGATGCCTTGGAGGCCTGTTGTTGATGGAATGGTCAGAGCTGCTCGACGGTCTTACTGCTGCATTGAGTTCCGCGGGCACCTGGCTGCAGACACAGGTCTTTACCTGGCCGTCCCTCATTCAATTGATCTTGCTGGCGTCAGCACTTTTTGCAGCATTCCTTGCCCAACGCCTCCTCGCGACGCCGATGGATGCGATGGCAGAGCGTGCAAAGCGGGTCCGGCTTTTGGCCAAACCAGCAGAAAGACTGCAGCCGCTCATTCTGCCGCTCACGGCGATGGCGCTCGTATGGGCCCTCTTTGCGGTCCTCGTTCAGTTGGACCACCCCGCCGGTCTCTTCCGGGTGGTGGGCAACCTGTTTACCGCCTGGGTTGTCATTCGCCTCGTTAGCAGCTTCCTTAATCAATCGCCCTGGTCGCCCATGATTGCGACAATCATCTGGATGGTCGCCGCCCTGGCAATTCTTGGCTGGCTTGATCCCCTTCGCACTTTTCTAGACAGCGCCGCCTTTCAAGCAGGCGACATGCGAGTCTCTGCACTAGGGGCGATCAACAGCCTTCTCATTCTCGCAGCGTTTCTCATTATCTCTTCCGTGCTGCTGCGCCTGATTGATGATCGGATGCGGTCAATGTCAGCGGTCACGCCGTCTGCGCGTGTTTTGCTGGTGAAGTTACTGCGCATAATTTTTATTGTGCTCGCAATTGTCGTCGCGTTGACAAGCGTAGGAATTGACCTTTCCGTTGTTGCTATCTTCTCCGGCGCCGTTGGTATTGGCGTGGGGTTTGGACTGCAAAAAGTGATCTCCAACCTGTTCAGTGGGATCCTTCTGCTTCTTGACCGCTCGCTCAAGCCTGGCGATGTGATTGAGGTTGGTGACGCCTATGGGTGGATCGACAAAATGGGGGCCCGCTACGTCACTGTGGCCACCCGTGACGGCAAAGAATATCTGATCCCCAACGAGGACATCATCACACAACAGGTGATCAATTGGTCTCACAGCAACAAAGCAGTGCGGGTCAAAATCGGGCTGGGAATCTCCTACGGCTCTGACGTGCGCAAAGCGATGGCCTTGATGGTCCAGGCGGCAAGCGATCACGCCCGCGTTCTCAAAGATCCAGGGCATGATCCACAGGTGCGCCTTACCGAATTCGCCGACTCTTCGGTCAATCTGGAGCTCCGCGTCTGGGTGACGGATCCGGAGAAAGGCATGGTGAATATTGCCAGCGACATTCGGCTCGCTATTTGGGACCTGTTTCATGAAGAAGGGATTGAATTTCCCTTTCCCCAGCACGACGTGCATGTTGCCTCCGCAACAGGATTGGAAGCAGTTCTGGAAAAATATCTCAAAGACCGGTAAGAGCCAGAGTGCGTTCTCTTCCTTGTCCTTGCACACGCCGCGGCAGATCAAATGTCTGATTATTTCGATGTGATTGTTCTGGGAGCCGGTGGCGCTGGCCTCATGTGCGCCGGCATGGTCGGCCAACGGGGCCCCAGTGTGCTGGTTCTCGATCACGCGAAAAAGCCAGGAGAGAAGATCCGCATCTCAGGTGGCGGCCGGTGTAATTTCACCAACATCCATACTCAGGTAGAGCGCTTTCTATCCGCCGACCCCTATTTCGCCCGAAATGCCTTGAGTGCCTATACTCCCGACGACTTCATTGCTCTCGTGGAAGCGTACGGCATTGCCTATCACGAAAAGACCCTTGGTCAGTTATTCTGTGATGGGTCCTCCCAACAAATCATCGACATGTTGCTCGCCGAATGTGTCAAAGGTGGGGCGGAGATCAGACTGCAATCGGAGATCAACTCCGTTGCGAAGAATGAGCGAGGGTTTACCATCGAGACAAACGGTGGCGCGCTAACATGCGGATCGCTTGTTGTTGCAACCGGAGGGAAATCAATCCCGAAAATGGGAGCAACCGGTTTCGGCTACCAGATTGCGGAACAGTTTGACCTTCCTCTTGTTACTACCCGTCCGGGACTCGTGCCCTTCACCTTCGATCAGACATGGAAGGACGCGCATGCAGCGCTTCCGGGCGTGTCGGTTGACGCGGAGGTCTCGACGGGCGGCATCTCATTCAGGGAAGCGCTGCTCTTCACACATCGAGGTCTGAGCGGCCCCTCCATTCTTCAGGCCTCCTCCTATTGGCAGGAAAGCACTTTGCTAAAGATCAATCTGCTTCCGGATGTCGATCTGTTGGCCCTGCTTACAGATATGCGCGAAGCGCGCGCCAAGACGGACATCGGTGTTGCTTTGTCGGAGTTCCTTCCCAAACGCCTGGCAATGTGCCTGACAGATGATCTAAAGGGGTACCGACGCCTTGCTGATCTATCGAATGAGCGCCTGAGGGGTCTCGCCGACAAGGTTCAGTGCTGGGCCCCTACCCCCTCTGGTACCGAAGGCTATCGCACTGCCGAAGTCACGGTAGGCGGGGTCGCCACCAAAGCTTTGCAACCCAAAACGCTGGAGGCCCGGTCTGTGCCCGGCCTCTATTTCATCGGAGAAGTGGTAGATGTCACCGGGTGGCTTGGTGGCTACAATTTCCAGTGGGCATGGGCATCTGGCGCTGCGGCGGCACGCAACCTCTGATTGCCCCTACCAGGGCAAGGCTTCCCCTTTATATGAGAAGAAGCCCCCTGATTGATCTGCCGACAGTCCGTCAATAGTTTTCAAAAGTCGCTCTGCTGCGTCTTCCGGCGACTGTAGCGTCAAACCGTTCTTAGCAAATGGTGAGGAAAGGTTAGTCGCGACAGTGCCCGGGTGAAGTGCAACGCAAACGGCTGAAGGCTTCTGTCTTTTCAACTCTATTGCTGCTGTTCGAACGAATTGATTAAGAGCCGCCTTGGAAGCGCGATACCCATACCAACCACCGATCCGATTATCGCCGATACTTCCAACTTTTGCGGAGAGCGTCGCGAAGACGGACCTCCCCTCTTTCGGCAATAGTGAAAGGAAGTGCTTCATTAACAATGCAGGACCAATTGCGTTGACCGCAAAGAGCTGCGCCAGCTGTGCGCCGTCGAGCTGAGAGAGGCTCTTTTCTGGCATCAATCCACTCCCATGCAACATGCCGGTTGCATCAACAACTAGCCTGGGTTGCGCCCCTGAATGAGCTATTGATGCAGCAGCGGCTTGGATGCTTTCTTCAGAAAGCAGGTCGAGGGTCGGACTTGTAGACCGCCCGAACTCCCTGACCTCACAAAACCGGCCTGATCGTGTCATCGCTCGCACAAGCGCGCGCCCAATGCCACCTGTTGCGCCCACAACGATGGCGGCCCCGCCAAACGGAAACGACGTCAAATCGGTCGGTCTGGGCAAGTTTCACTCCGCTGCCTTTTGGACACCCCTTCTCTACGCTCTTCGCTAGTTGATAGATCAGTGCATCATCCTGCACCACGTCGTTTGAGCGCCTGTATTTCGTTCTCCAGTGTGTTCAGGAACTGCGACCGGTCCCGTGCTGTGAAGGCCGCATTATGGGTCTGCGTATTATTACTTTCCCGCAAATGCTGTTTTAGTTCCCGCATGCCAAGCGCCATGCCGATATTTTCTTCGCTGAAAACCTTGCCCGTCGGGCCGATCGCCTTTGCCCCATTCTCAAGACAGCGTCCCGCCAATGGAATATCGGCGGTTATCGCAATGTCATTTTCTGTTGCGCGTTCTGCAATCCAGTCGTCAGCAACATCTGGTCCTTCAGGCACAAAAATTTGCTGAATAAGTGGATGACGGCGCGGCCGCATGCCGGAGTTGCTGACGATGAAGACCGTCAGCCCATGCCGTTCGGCGACTTTCTCCACCTCGTCTTTAACCGGACATGCATCCCCATCAACATAAATTTGAATCACTCATACCCCTCTTAATACTTCGTCGATCATTGCTGACCCTGAGTGCCACCACTCTTAAGACCTTTTGCCATATTTTACAGCTGCCATTCTCCATACGTTAACAAAAGATCAAGATGTGACCGCCAGCAGGTCACGAACGCGGTTGATTAACGGCAAATTATCTTCTCAACAGTAGAAGGTTAAATAAATCTGCATTCTCTGTTTGAGGCCGGGGACATTTTAACACATGCATAGTCGCCAAGAAGGACTTACCGAGTTGGGTGAGGGTGGGCACGCACCACCGATACTCTCCAATCGGGCCCGTGGAGGCGGCGACGAGGCACCGACAGGATCGGGTTTATCCTACGATATGCACCCGATCAGAATGGGCTTCCTAGACCACAAGGCCGAAGAAGCATATCGACAGGACAATTACGAACGACAGATCGGGTTCACGCGGTTTTGCATCGTGGCGGGTGCTGTCATCATGGCAGCCTTTGGCATACTCGACTATTTTATCGTCCCTGACATTCTTTATCAGGCTTGGTTTATCAGACTCGGCATCGTCTGCCCGCTTCTTCTCGGGATCGTCGCCCTCTCATATGCGCCCTGGTTTAGCCACCGACATCAGTTCTGGCTCTCTTTTTCTATGGCGACACCTGGGCTTGGTGTTGTTGCCATGATCGCGTTGGCAGATGCGCCTGGCAGTTACCTTTATTATGGTGGCCTGATTGCCATTATTTGCTTCAGTGCCTGTCTCTGGCGTCTGAATTTTGTGTTTTCGCTCGCTTGGGCCCTGGCCACATTCACGGCCTATGAGGTGGTGGTGCTGTTTATCAATCCTCAACCAGAGAACGTGTTGATCAACAATACCGCATTCATGCTTCTGGCCATTGCGACCTGTAGTTTCTTGACCTATGTGCATGAACGCCAAATGCGTTTTGCTTTTGTGGACAATGAACGGTTGAAATCAGAACGCGAACGATCTGAGGAGCTTCTGGAACAATCAGAGACCGCGAACCGCGCCAAGAACGACTTTCTTGCGATCATGAGCCACGAGCTACGCACGCCTTTGAACGCGATTATCGGCTTTTCGGAAATCATCGCTACGCAGATGTTCGGGCCGATCAACAATGAACGGTATGCGGACTATGCAGGAGACATTCGCAATAGCGGCTCGCATCTTCTCAGCATCATCAATGACATTCTGGATCTGTCAAAAGCTGAAGCTGGCAAGCTGGAACTGGACGAGGACGCACTTGATCCTGTGGAAGCGCTCAACCAAACAATGCGCATGTTCCGGCCGCGCGCGAGTGAATTAAAGATCAAACTGACATTCCGGGTTCGCGATGACATTCCCTGGCTATTGGCTGACCCGCGCCTGTTCAATCAGGTGGTTATCAACCTCACCTCAAACGCGTTGAAGTTCACCCCTGAAGGTGGCCAGGTGAGCGTCGAGCTCGGACTTACAGACGCCGAAGAGCTTGAGCTCAAAATCGAAGACACGGGCATCGGCGTTGACGAGGATGATATTGAACGGATCTTCGAACCCTTCGTGCAGGTCGAAAATGCGATGAGCAGAACGCAGCAGGGAACAGGTCTTGGCCTGCCGCTCGTGCGGAAAATCATGGCACTGCATGGCGGCGACGTGCGTTTGGAAAGCCGAAAAGGCTCCGGGACGAATGTGCGGGTCACATTCCCCCGCAGCCGTTTCGTTGACGCCCCGTCTGAAGACGGTATGCGCTGGGCGACCTGACCGGTCGCCAACAGCGCCAGCTTCACTCTGGCTTGCGCACAGTCATGACGTAAACGCATTTGGTCTTGTCTTCTTCAAGCGAAATCCGCTCACAGTCCAGACCATCCACCATGTCCCACATTTCATCCGCCGTCCTGTAGACCAGGCTCCAGTCGGTGATGAATTCAAGCGGCCACATACACGTCTCTCGACCCGTTTTCACATTGGCGAGCACCATGTATCCGCCGGGAGCCAGTTGATCGTACAGATCGTGGGTCAATGCCTTCGCGCGCCGCGCGGACAGATAGTCATAAAGCCCCAGGCTGTAAATCATGTCCTGAGGGGGCAGTGAGTTGAACAGCGGCCCAGCCTTCAACAGCTGCGCAAAAGACGCTTGCAGGCATTGTATCCGCGCCTTGCCACCATGACGGACCACCTGCGGGTGTGCATGCTCATAAGCATAGGAGAGAGCATCATGATCTTGATCGATCAGCGTGAAGTTGACCGGCCGGGCCAAAGTATCTGTCTTCAGAAACTCGGCAACTTCGTAAGCTGATCCGCAGCCAAGGTTGGTGATGTTCATCACATCGCTGCCAGCGGTTTCGCGGACCTTTTCGCCAATGAATTTCTGGGTCATGCGCAGGCGGGTACCAACACATTCGCCTGTCTCAATCCCGATGCGATGCAACAGTTTCTCGTAGGGTGTGTCGCCGACTTTTTCCCACCGATAAACGTAGTTCATAATCTGATAGTCACCAGGATAGCCCAACGGCTTCTCGTAACAGCGGCGCATCACAGGGCCTGGCATAAAGTCGGGCGTCAAAACTTGTTCGGTATAGCGTTTATGCTCAGCAAGCGCGATGGGGTCGCCCAGCATCGGAAATGTGATGTCATTGCCGCGATACCACAACTCTTTCCACTGCGGGACCATCTTGTCTTCACACGCGACAAGGGCTTCATGAAGTTGCTTTGCCCTGTCTTCTTCTGACACATCACCAAGCCTCTCCTCAAAGCGAGAGAGCAAATCCCGGTAGGAGCGGAACAGATAAATGATCTCCGCGGCAAGCTCCTGGTACTCAGGCAGGATGTTTGAGGCTGTCCCAAACTGAGGATCAGAAAGCGCGCGGGACAAAAGAAACTGGTCGTGATCCGTCACCACGGCCGGAATGTCGATATAGCCGGTGGTCAGCTCAACAGCGACAGTCGTGCGAACGCCACTTGGTTCAATGCGACGGATCCGGCCTGAGCCTTCATAAAGTGTGTCGTCTGCGATGCACAGACGTACCGGGATTTCATCCCCTAGCCGACCATCCCAATAATCCAGCTCGCCGCTTTGCGCGGCAAGCCCTGTCATCGACACATCTTTCAGTGCGGCCCGGTCGCCCCCCAAATCAACGGCAGGTACGATGTCCTTAAAGAGGTGGTCAGCCCGATACCGTTCAGCGCGGTAAAAAACCTTTCGGCCTTTGGCGCCCGTGAGCTGCTCATATGTACGCATTATTACTATTCCCCGATGAGCAAAACTAATTTTGCCGTTTCAATATAGAACATCCGAATCCGATTTGGTTACAAATTTCCAAGCTTAACTATAGATATGCAAGGCCTTAGTGACGTTTCGTTTCGGATCACTCCTTACCTAGACTTGCAATTTCACTGCCACCTTTATCTAATAACCGTAGCAAGGGCGGCAATAGGAACCAACAAATGCCGAGGGCCACCACAACAATGATGGAAGTTTGAATGCCGAGCGATCGGTTGATCTGAAACCCGGACAGAGACAGCACAATAAATCCTGCCGCAAGTGACACACTGGTAATGACCATCGCAACGCCCACCGTTGAAAATACGGCTTCAATTGCCGCAGCGGACGACGCACCAGCCGCGCGCTGGCGTCGATATTTCATCAGAAAGTGAATTGTGTCATCCACCACAATCCCCAATGTCATTGTAGTGATTACCGCGCCCGCGATACCGATATCCTGAATAAAATAGCCCCAGAGCCCAAACCCGACTATTGCGGGCAGCAGGTTGGTCGCAAGGCTCAAAGCACCGAATGCAAAACTGCGCAGAGCGAAGGCGATGATCAGTCCGATAATCAGGATGGACACGAATGTCCCGGTAATCATCGACCGGATATTGTCATTGGAGAGGTATGCGAACAGGACATTGATACTGATGCCCGTTGTCGCTGCCTGCCCCGGTGCATGCATCGCCAGCCAGCCGGTTGCGCGTTGGTGCAAATTCCGGATCTCGCCCGATGTGAGCCCCCGCATGATGATTGTCACCCGACTGGCGCTTCGCGAGACATTGATCCTATCTGTCATGGATGCGCCATAAGGCAGCGATAATTCGTACAGCAGAAAATACTGAGAGATCAGATCGGCATTGTCGGGAATTCCATCGCGCGAAGGTTCTTCCTCGACCCGCATTGCTTTATGAATGCGCCGCGTGATCTCTGAGATGTCAGCAATGCTGGCAACGCCGGGCTGTTCGCCAAGCCAGCCGGTGAAATCAGCCAAAAAATGCTGGTATTCCGGCGTATACACGCCACCATCAATACCGGTCTCCAGGTCGAACTCCATAATGTTGAGACCTGTGAGGCGCTCTTCTGCAAAGTCAGACGCAACACGATATTCGAACCTGTCATCGAAATAGCGCACAAAATCGTCATCCAACCGAATTTGCCCCAATCCGCCAATAGTGGCCAAAACACCTGCGGTCACCATGATCAGAAGGAGCCAGCGAAGCCGGTTGATGCTGCGCCCGACAGCAGCCATCAAAGCCCCGGAGCGGTCTTTCGAGGGCTTCATCGGCAATAATGTCAGAACGGCGGGCAACCAGGTGAAGGTGAGCAAATAGCTCAGAACAATGCCCGCAAAGACGATATTCCCCATATCATTGAGCGGAGGGGCATCTGCCCTGTTCATGGCAAGAAAGCCGACGGCCGTTGTGAGATTTGTCAGTCCGACAGCGGCGGCGTTTGTTCTGATGGCCTGTTTGATTGCGGTTTTGTTGTCGGCACCAGATGCCAGCTCATGTTTCACAGCAATGACCACATGGATGGTCGATGCGAGAGCGATCGATATCACAATGATGGGTGCTGCGATTGATGCGGGTGTAATGATATGGCCAAACCAGCCGGCAATTCCCATGGAGGCCAGACTCGCAACCCCCAGAATAGACAGAACAGCAATGGTCCCGTTTCGCGACCGCAAAAATACGGCGACGATGATTGCCGCAACAATCAGCGCAACCGGTACCAACAATTGGGCATCAACATGTGAGGCCTCATTGAAGGTTGTCATCAACATGACGTTGCCGGTCAGATGCACCTGCAAATGTGGATAGTCCGCTTCAATCTTTTGAACGAATTGATGTGCTGCCTCGGTTATCTCCTGCACTTCGGACGAAGCAGACTGTGGCAGTCTGAAATTGACATTGACACCGGTCGTCCGACCATCGGCTGAAAGCAGCCGATTAACGACCAGCCGATCGTTCAAGGCCTCTCGCTCAATCGCCGCCGCTGCGCTTGGTGTGAGTCGCCCAGATGACGGGACCATCTCCAATACTGAGAAAGCGTCCTCATCTGACACAATGCGCGGGAAGTTCGAGAGGCTCTCTACTTGAGTGGAATGAGGGAGGCGCCAAGCCTGGTCCGTAATATCGACCAGCGCCTCCAGTGTTTCAACTGTCGCAATTCGTCCGTCACGTTCGTCGCGGGGACTGATCACAAACAGGATATTGTTATTATGAGAGAACTTGCGCTCAAAACCACGCAGCTGCTGCAACAACTGGTTTTGCTCGGAATAGAATATGCGGGTGTCGAACGATACGGTGAGGTTCTTGCCGCCCGCGATCATTCCTAAAAACAGGACCACCCAAACGACGAGCACCAGTCTAGGATATCTTTGACTGGTATCGCTTGGCCAAATACTATTCAGGTGCCCCACTCCACTTCACTTTACATGCCTATGACTTGGTGGTTTCTCGCTGCGGCGAAAAACCTGATCTTTCGTTCTGATTTGTGAGAGCGTGCCCCGACAGGCGGGCTTCCTTCAATAGTTCTTTGTATTTGGAGAAAAAATAAACGCACTGTGTGTTCGATCACCGGCAAAAAAGGTGTGTTTTTGCACCTCTCATGAAATATTAATCAAATAAAGGCATGGTTTCATCTAATTGGGGCAGCTGAGCACATGAGTGACAAGGCGCCGGAACTGCGACGAAACACTTGATTGATGTCTGAACTAGCCACAATCAGCTCAGCGGAGCTTCGAAAACTTTCCCAGCGGGAGTTCCTAACCGGCCTGTCGGAGATGTCGCCGAGCGCGATCGACCGTTTCAAGCGCATGCGAAAACTCAGCACCGAACATACCGAGGCGCTGACCACGTTTCTCCGCCAGCACCCGGAAAAACGATTGACAGCCCAAAACAGTAAGGCTCCAGCCATCGCAGCGAAGGTCAAAGCGAAAACGAAAACGAGCGCTCCTACACCACACCCAAAACAAGCCTCGACGAAACAACCGGTGGATGATGACGGGTACGTTCAGCTGTGGTCGCGTGTCCGAGCTTGGTGGGATGGCGAAGAGTTTGCTTCGCACCCCCCTGAGCCCCCTGCCAAGAAGCCGCGTATGCATATTGACCCTGCTGACACCGCCCCCATCGACCCTGTCGCAGAGCGCCTTCAGATCATTCAAAGCATATGGGGTGACGGCAACTCACTGCCCGGCGGTGATTCCATGACGCTCGACTTGATCGAGGCAGCCAAGCCTTCATCCGACATTTTGATAGCCGATTTGAGTGGCGGTCTTGGCAATAGTGTGCGCCATATGGCGTCCACACTTGGCGCGACGGTGCATGGGTTTGAACGCGACGAGGATCTAGCCGCTGCAGCTCACAAAGTCTCCGAAGCGACAGATGTCACGGAGCAAGCATCAATTCTTTCTTTTGATACAAAGCAGCTTGATAAGGTTCTGGACAAGGACCTCTACAATATCGTTGTCGCAAGAGAGTTCCTCTGTTTCCTCGATGACAGGAAACAGGCCCTCTCAGTGATTGGCGAATCCCTTTGCCCAAATGGCTCTTTCGTGTTCACCGACTTCGTCCTCGCCAACAGAGCGACAGAGAACAAGTCCGTTATTGAATGGCGCCAGGCAGAACCAGCCAAACCCTATCCCTCGACAGCAGACGAGTATCGAGAACTGCTCCTGGAACTGCGCTTCGATGTAAAATCCATGGACGACATCACCAGCAGCTATATCTCAGCCATTCAGACCGGCTGGAAAGCGATGGTCGAAAGCCTCAAATCGGGTTCCTTCTCGCGTACCTATGTGGACACGCTCATGGCGGAAGGCCAAGTCTGGCTCGCGCGCTCCCGCGCTTTAGAAAGTGGCCAGCTTCGCGTCGTTCACGGTCGCGCGGTGATGCAGCGCGGTCCAAAGCGCTCTCTGACCGACGCCATGTCGATTGACTAGGTCCTGAAGAGCCAGACTCCGCTGGCAGCCCCCTGATTTCGTTACAAAATTTTACAATTTCTTCCTTGTTGCGACTTGGCGTGTGATATATCGATCCTATATATAGCCACGATACGCAGCCCCCAAAACAGCGTGGAAGCCTCATTTCATCCCTATGAGGCTTTAATGGAAGAATGGACGTCAAAATACTCTGCCTTGGTGCACTGGATCTCGGTGACGCCACGGGATATGAGATCAAAAAAATGTTTGAGACCGGCATCTTTTCTCATTTCCATGAGGCGAGTTTCGGTTCTATCTATCCTGCCCTCACCCGCCTGACTGATGATGGATTGCTCACGTGTATATCCCAGCAACAAGGTGGGCGACCGGACAAGAAAATCTATTCAATCACGGCTGAAGGTCGGCGGAAGCTCGAACTGGCGCTTGCCAGGCCTCTGGCAGAAGATCGCTTCAAGTCAGAGTTTCTCTTTGTAATGCTCTTCGCTGATATGTTGTCGCCCGAGCGGGTGACCAGTCTGCTTGAAGACCGTGTCCAGGGTATTCAAAGTGAACTGCAAGAGCTTCAGTCGGAACAAGACAGTTGCGTAAATCCCGGACAAGAGTTCGTCCGGCGATATGGGGAAGCGGTTATGACAGCTTCCCTGAAGTTTATCGAAGAGAACAGACATCTGGTGGAAGACCCGGTGCGTAACAACGAGGTGGAGCCGGTGCGCTGACAAACGCCGGATTCTGAAACGACATGTCGATGCATCCATTGACAATTGAGCCCACTGAGCGGCTAAAAACAGAAGGTTGACTAAGATGAGCTTGCGGCGTTCCCATATATTGGCGCTGATTATTGCAGCTATCATTGGTGCATGGGTTTTGTCAGGCCAGATCGGCAATGGCGATGCTGAGGTCGTTGAGGTCAACGAAAATGGCGAAATCATTGAGCCCACCGACTCCGAAGAGACCGCTGCACGGATCCCTAAAGTTCGGGCCGCGATCTTCCATGCTGAATCTCGCAATACCGAAGTTGTCATTCGGGGCCGAACCGAGGCTGTCAGGTCTGTTCAGGTGAGAGCCGAAACATCGGGCACCATCGTCGAGCTGCCGGTCGAGAAAGGCTCGACAGTGGAAAAAGGCGAGGTGATCTGCCGTTTGTCCCTTAACGCGCGCGATGCCCGTATGGCAGAAGCAGAAGCCCTCATGCGCCAGCGCTGGCTCGAACTTGATGCCGCGCAGAAGCTGGCCGCACGGGGCCACCGGTCTGAAACGCAGGCGGCGGCTTCTCAAGCTGCCTATGATGCCGCAAGGGCGCAGGTGAAACAGCAGGAAGTGGAGCTCAGTCACACAAGAATACTCGCTCCATTTGACGGCGTGCTGGATGCGCGGCCTGTTGAAGTGGGCGACTATCTTCAGGTATCGCAGCCGTGCGCAACGATCGTCGACATGGATCCATTTCTGGTGATCGGCCAAGTTTCCGAAACCGACGTCGATAAGCTTCAGGAAGGCACACTCGGCGTCGCTACTCTGGTAACCGGGGAGACCGTCGAAGGCAGAGTGCGCTTCATATCCACCACAGCAGATCCAGCAACACGCACCTTCCGCGTTGAGCTGGAGGTTCCAAATCCTGAGCGGAAGCTTCGCTCCGGCGTCACAGCTGAAATCCGCGTCCCGAGTGCAGAGGTTATGGCGCACCGTGTGCCACCTTCCATCCTGGGCCTGGATGATGCTGGGACCATCGGATTGAGAATTCTGGATGAAAACAATGTCGTGTACTTCCAGCGCGTACAAATATTGGCCGATGATCCCGAGGGTGTCTGGGTCACTGGCCTGCCAACGAGCGTGAAACTCATCACAGTAGGGCAGGACTTTGTGGTCCCTGGGCAGACCGTGGATGTGACCTATGAAGACGAGATGGGAGCTGCCTCATGAACAGCTTCATTGATGCTGCCATAGCGCGCACAAGAACCGTCATGACCTTGATGGTTCTGATGGTGCTCGCTGGCGTATCGGCCTACATCTCCATACCAAAAGAAGCCGATCCGGATATTCAGATCCCGGTTTTTTATGTCTCTATCGTCCACCAGGGTATCTCCCCGGAAGACGCAGAGCGGCTGCTCATCAAACCCATGGAGACCGAACTTCGTTCTATCGAGGGCCTTGATGAACTAACCGCTATCGCGTCGACTGGTCACGCCGGGATCATCCTCGAGTTTGACGTGAGCTTCGACAAAGACTCCGCTCTTGCCGATGTGCGTGAAAAAGTTGACCTGGCCCAGGCGGAACTGCCTGGGGACACGGAGGAGCCCATCATTCGGGAGTTTAACACTTCCCTCTTCCCTGTTCTGATTGTCACCCTTTCCGGCGATGTGCCTGAGCGCACGCTGTTTCAACATGCCCGCGCCCTACAAGATGAAATTGAAGGCAATGTACCGACCGTCTTGCAGGCTGAGCTTGTTGGACACCGGGAGGAACTGCTTGAAGTCATCATCGACCCAGCTCGCATGGAGTCTTACGACGTCTCCCAATCTGAGCTGATCAACGCCGTATCGCTCAATAACCGTCTGGTTGCTGCTGGCGCTGTTGATTCTGGAGAAGGTCGCTTTTCTGTGAAGGTGCCTGGTCTTTTTGAAGACAGGGACGATGTGCTCAACCTTCCCATCAAAGTATCCGGCGATGGTGTCGTCACCCTTTCTGACGTCGCTGATATTCGCAGAACCTTTAAGGATGTGGACTCCTATGCCCGCTTCAACGGTCAGCCAGCCATCGCTTTGCAGATCACAAAGCGTATCGGTGAAAACATCGTCGATAACAACCAGCAGGTTATCGAAATCGTCGAGACTTTCTCGGAGAGCTGGCCAGACGAGATTCAAGTGAACTACACGCTGGACGCATCAACCTGGATTTTCCGGGCACTCGGTTCTCTCCAGGCCTCCATCATCACGGCGATTGCGCTGGTGATGATTGTCTGTGTTGCGGCACTGGGCATGCGCTCCTCGATCCTAGTGGGTATCGCCATCCCGACCTCGTTCATGATTGGCTTTCTCTTCATGTCAATCATGGGCATGACCGTGAATATGATGGTGATGTTCGGGATGCTTCTGTCCGTCGGTATTCTGGTCGACGGCGCTATTGTAGTTGTCGAATATGCCGACCGGAAAATGGCAGAAGGCCTGGATCGTCTCGAGGCCTACTCACTTGCCGCAAAACGCATGTTCTGGCCGATTGCTTCCTCCACAGCAACGACCCTCGCGGCGTTCCTGCCTATGCTGGCCTGGCCAGGGGTTAGCGGCGAGTTTATGTCCTACCTTCCGATCACATTGATTGTGGTCCTGACCGCCTCCTTCGTTACAGCCATGCTCTTCCTGCCCGTTCTTGGGTCGCTGGTAGGCAAAACAGAAGATCAGGACAGCGATATTCTAAAAATGCTTGCAGGCGCCGAAACCGGCGACGTGCGACTGCTTCCCGGACTGACAGGGTCATATGTTCGGATGTTGGACAAACTGGTTCATCACCCCCTCCTGGTCCTAAGCGGTGCCAGCGTCATTCTTATCGTTACGATGGTTGCTTATGGCTCCTTCGGGAACGGTGTCGAGTTTTTTGTCGATACTGAGCCTGAGCAAGCAATCATCTTGGTGGGTGCACGGGGCAACCTGTCGGCGACCGATATGCAGGGTCTCGCTCAGGAGGTTGAGGAGATCGCCCTGTCAACAGCAGGCGTGAGAACTGTTTTCTCCCAAGCCGGTACCTCTGTTGGCGGCGGCGGCCCCGGCCAGGGTGGCGATCGCCCTGCCGACCTGATCGCTGAGATGATGATCGAACTCGACAAGTATGAAACACGTCGCAAAGGCGCCATCATCCTTGAAGAGATCAGACAGCGCTCTGCAGACATTCCGGGTATTACTGTCGAGGTGCGCAAACGCGAAGACGGTCCGCCGACGGGCAAGGACATTCAGATTGAGCTGACCTCAGACGATGTGGGTGCGCTCTCACGCACCACGGAACTCATTCGGCAATATGTTGACACTACGGACCTTGGTCTGATTGATGTGGAAGACTCGCGGCCTCTGCCCGGAATTGAATGGGTATTGTCCGTTGATCGTGAGATGGCGGGCCGGTTTGGAGCCGACATCACGACCGTCGGTGCTACCGTGCAACTTGTCACCAATGGCATCCTTATCGGCAATTATCGGCCTGACGATGCAGAAGACGAAGTTGATATTCGTGTCCGTTATCCGAGCGAATACAGAAGCGTGGCGCAGCTGGATCAGCTGCGTATCCGCACCAATAACGGATTGATTCCCATCAGCAATTTTGTCTCGCGGGAACCACAACAACAGGTCTCCACCATTGAACGCATCGACGGGCACCGACGCTACATGATCAAGGCCAATACGGGCATTGATCCCAAAACAGGCGTCAAAATAAATGTCGATGCCAAAGTATCGGAACTAAAAGAGTGGGTGAAAACACAGACCATTGACCCTCGTGTCACCGTCAAATTCCGCGGTGCAAACGAGGAACAAGCCGCAGCTGGTGACTTCCTCGGCAAAGCCATGCTCGCGGCGCTTTTCCTGATGTTCATCATCCTGCTCACACAGTTCAACAGCTTCTATTTTTCTGTTCTGACCCTCTCAACGGTTGTGCTTTCAACGGTTGGCGTGCTGCTTGGCATGATGGTGACTGGGCAGACCTTCTCCATCATTATGACGGGGACTGGAGTCGTGGCGCTTGCCGGGATCGTGGTGAACAACTCGATTGTGTTGATCGACACTTATCAACGCCTGCTGCGGGACGGAATGGATGAAATTGAAGCGATCCTGCGAACAGCCGGGCAGCGTTTGCGGCCTATTCTGCTGACGACGATTACAACCATGTTTGGTCTGCTTCCCATGGCTATTCAGGTGAACGTCAACTTCTTTGCCCGAGAGATAACCTATGGTGGTCCCGTTGCCGCCTGGTGGGTGCAGCTTTCAACCGCAATCATCTTTGGCCTTGGCTTCTCAACACTGCTGACCCTGGTCCTGGTTCCGGTTCTGCTGGTTGCGCCCAGCCACTTTAAACGGTCCTTCCAGGAACGTCGCTTCCTGCGTAAAGACCCGGAAAACTGGCGACACTCTCAGCCCGCCGAATAGGCACGCGAGCAAGATTGCTGAGTTGTTTGGATAGAAAGGCCCTGCTGATGAAGCGGGGCCTTTTACTTTGAGTCTGCCAGAAACTCGTCTTCGTCATCACCGGACACGAAGGCGGTTCGCTTTTGGTGGTGTCGGTAGCGCATCGTGCTGACAGGCAGAAAAGCCAGGTACCCGACTGCAAGCACACTCAGAGTAATCCAGGGATAGCTGAAGAGCACCGCAACAGAAAGAGCAACGCCCAACAGGACGGGTAACATTTCATCGCGACGCACCCGCATCCCCAGCCGTTTGCCGGAGAAGGTTGGGATCTTGCTCACCATCAAAAAGGCAATTCCCGCGACATAGGCCGCTACCAGCACCGGCACGTCTTTTAGGAAATCAACACCGATGAAAGAGAGATAGAGCGGCAACATGACGAGACCAGCCGCCGCCGGTGAGGGCACGCCGACAAAATAGTTCGCGGTCCAGGCAGGTTTGTCCGGGTCTTCCAATGCAACATTAAATCGGGCCAGACGCAGCGCGCAGCAGACCGCAAACCCCAGCACCACAATCCAGCCAAGTCCGCCCAGGCCATCCAATGTCCATAGGTACAACAAAATGACCGGGGCAACCCCAAAGCAAAGGAAATCTGAAAGGGAGTCCAGTTCCGCACCAAACTTTGTTGTTCCCTTGAGCAAACGCGCGACACGACCATCAAGACCGTCGAGGATCGCTGCCACGCAGATGGCTAGAACAGCCAGCACAAATTTCCCATCGAGCCCAAATCGAATAGACGTCAAACCCGCACCAAGCGCCACGACAGTGAGGCTGTTTGGCACGAGACTGCGGATCGGAAGGGTCTTGAGGCTCCGACGCTGATGGGCCTCTGCCGCGCGGTCACGCGATCCGAATGGAGAGATTGCCATGGTCTTCTCCTCTGTTCCGTCTGCTTAGAGCTCGCACTTGCAGTGTCCGCCCCTTAGCGGATTTCTGCAAGCCTTGCGGTTTCGTCCGACTTGGTGTCTACGAGCACCGTTTCACCCGCAATCATGGTCTGGCCCACAGAAACCAAGGGCGCTTCGCCAGGTTCAAGGTAAACGTCGACCCGGCTGCCAAAGCGGATGAGGCCGAAGCGTTCACCTGCCTGCAGCGCATCCCCGTCTTTCACTTCATTAACGATGCGGCGGGCGACAAGCCCGGCAATCTGGACCACGACATAGCTTTTGCCACTGGCGGTGTCGATCACCAAAGAATGGCGCTCATTGTCGTCACTTGCTTTGTCGAGATCTGCGTTCAGAAAGAGGCCTGGGCGATACGCCGTGCGCGTTACCGTGCCGGAGACCGGCGAGCGGTTCACATGGCAATTGAACACGTTCATGAAAATGCTGATCCGCGGGCGGGCCATTTCGCCAAGCCCCAGTTCTGGTGGCGGCGCTGCTTCCGTGATGAGACTAACCACACCGTCGGCGGGAGAAATGAGCAAACCGTCCCGCGCCGGGGTCAGGCGGTCTGGGTCGCGGAAAAAATAGGCGCACCACGCGGTCAAAATCACGCCGAGCCAGCCAAGCGGTTCCCATAGGAGGAAGAGAAGCAAGGTGATGGCGGCAAAAATGAGGATGAACTTGTGCCCTTCTTTATGAATTGGCACGAGAACAGAGGTGATTGCGTCCATTGACGGTTCCTGAGTTACAGCGTATCGCGTTTTATCGGAGCCCAAAAAAGCGCCAAGATTACGCGTTTTTCGGCACTTTTAGTGGTTCATATAAAACGCGAAGCGCTTTGGATTATGCGGCCGCGCCGCCCTTTTGGCACCTTACCGCGACGGCGGCTTGAGGTTAAGCGCTCTCTTAGACGATTTGGGGAGCGTTTTGGGGTTCACTTAACGCTTGTGTTTCTACCGCTTCTTCCAGTTGGCGGTTCCACATGTCTGCATATGTCCCACCCAGTCCCAAAAGGTCCCGATGGCTACCCCGTTCGATGATCTGGCCTTTTTCAAGAACCAGGATCTCGTCGGCATCCACCACTGTAGAAAGACGATGGGCAATGATCAGGGTCGTGCGGTTTTCAGAGATAATGCGGAGTGCAGTCTGGATTTCGCGCTCCGTCGCGCTGTCGAGTGCGGATGTCGCTTCATCCAGCATGAGGATAGGCGGATTTTTAAGGATCGTCCGAGCGATAGCCACCCGTTGCTTTTCTCCACCAGACAGTTTGAGACCCCGCTCCCCAACCTTCGTGTCGTACCCTTTGGGCAAGCCCGCGATGAAATCTGAGATCTGAGCGAGACGGGCTGCTTCTTCCACTTCCGCATCAGTGGAATCCGGCCGACCGTAGCGAATATTGTAGCGAATAGTGTCGTTGAAGAGCACTGTATCCTGGGGAACGATGCCGATGGCGGCCCGCAAACTGTCCTGGGTAACCCTCGAAATCTCCTGACCATCAATGGTAACCGAGCCCTCCTGCACATCATAAAAGCGGTACAGAATGCGGCTGATGGTCGATTTCCCGGCCCCCGAGGGGCCCACCAGCGCGACGGACTTGCCAGCTGGCACCTCAAATGAGACGTGGCTCAGAATACCGCGATCCGGATCATAGGAAAAAGAGACATCGTCGAACCGGATTGTACCGCCGAAGACCTTTAGCTTTTCTGCTTCAGGCTGATCGACAATTTCGGGTGGCACGGCGATCAATCCGAACATTGTTTCCATGTCGACCAATGCCTGCCGGATCTCCCGATAGACAGATCCCAACAGATTAAGCGGCGCCGACAGCTGGATCATAAAGGCGTTCACCATGACAAATTCACCGACGGTGAGATCGCCCGCTGCTACACCATAGGCTGCCATCAGCATGAGCGCGATCAGGCCGAACGTGAAGATGAGCGTCTGCCCTGTATTCAAGACCGAGAGCGAGGTGGAGGTGCGAATGGCAGCGTCTTCATACCCTTCCATCGCTTTGTCATAGCGGCCACTTTCATGGTCCTCATTGCCGAAATATTTGACCGTCTCATAGTTGAGCAGGCTGTCAATGGCCTTCGTGTTGGCTTCTGTATCCCGCTCGTTCATTTCGCGTCGGATGGCTGTGCGCCATTCTGTCGCCCAGTAGGTAAACGCAATATAGAGAGAAACGACACCGCCAGTGACCACGGCATAGCGCCAGTCAAAATTCCACCAAAGGATACCGGCGACAAGCAGCAACTCAATGAGGGTCGGAAAGATGCTGAACAAGGAAAAACGCAGCAGAAACTCGATGGCCTTGGTGCCGCGCTCGATAATGCGACTTAAGCCGCCAGTGCGGCGCTCAAGATGGAACCGGAGAGAGAGGGCATGAATATGCTTGAAGGTGCGCAGGGCCAATGTCCGCACGGCGTTTTGCCCGACACGAGCAAAGAGCCCGTCACGCAACTGTGCCATGGCGATCATCATGATGCGGGCCACACCATAGGCAACCACAAGAGCGACCGGCACCGCGACAATCGCAGCTGTGCTGCCTCCATCGGCTGTCAGAACATCGACAGCATCGCGATAGAAAAACGGCGCGTAGACGGTAAACGCCTTGGCAGCAAACATGGCGATGAAAGCCAGCACAACACGCGTGCGCAGATCTGCCCTGCCTTGCGGCCAAAGAAGCGGCAGCACAGAGCGGTAGGTACTGGTTGTCTTCGGAGGCAAGGAGAGATTAACCGGCTCGCTCATTGTCCCAATGCGTGGCGTCATGCGCCCTCCTCTGATGCCCGTTCACTCTATCGCTTCGGATTTTCGCAGAATGCAGAAGAAAATACCCCGGCCTGAGCGACCGGGGTGGGAAACAAGCGTTCTCTTTATTTAGGGCCTATGCCCCTTCGTGCCAAGGGGCCCGTTCCTGCCGCGCCCAAAGGCACTAAAGACGGCTCTATTGGGCAGGGGTAGAGAGAACCTGTCCTGGATAGATCAAGTCAGGGTCACGGATCTGGTCCCGATTCGCCTGATAGATGGTCGTATAGCGAAATCCGCTGCCATAGAGCTGGCGAGCAATGTTCCAGAGATTGTTGCCAGGCTGGATGACCACTTTGCCCTCGGCGATCTGGCGGCGGACGTGCTCCGCCACACCGCGTTCGAAGGGCACCTCGACACGGGCAGACACCTGACCGTTAGCATCCAGCTGGTCGATCCGCATGGTGTAAGTGCCGGGCGCGACGGCACCATTCGGGCGGAGTTCCCAGCGGCCTTCCGCATCTGCTACGGCATCTCCGATTGGTTTGTCATTCAGGTAAATCCGAACGGTGCTGTTTGGTTCCGTGATGCCGGAAACAATAACGTTCCCATTCTCATCATAATCAACGGCTTCCAGCACCAGGTTTCCCGCATCAGATGGAACACCTGGACCCTGGAGGACGCGGCTGGCCTTGCCGGGCTCTGCAAGCACGACAAGTGCCTGACCGCCTTCCTGTTCTGGAACAGAGACGGATACAGACTGGATGGAGTCGATCTCCCTACCGTCCGGGTTGCGAGCGGTCAGCGTGAGTTCCACGTCGCCGGGCGCAAGTGGTGTATCCAGAACGATGACCCACTCGCCGCGACCGTCTGCGTCGGCTGTCGCAATGGCGGTTCCATTTCTTTTGAGCGTTATCGTGGCTCGCGGTTCTGAGCGACCTGCAATCACAGCCATGCCGTCTCTTTCGACACGGACAATGTCGAAGGTCGGAACAGTTTTCTCATCGATTTCTTCTGTCGGCGTGGTCTGTTGAGCCTGACCGGCTGGGGTCGTGGCAACCGTTTCGGTTTCTTCGTCCCCCCCCATAAACAGGAACAAAGCAACGATGATGGCGATGATTGCTGCGGCTGCCGCACCGCCAATGGCTAGGTTTCGCGATGACATTAGGCACAGACCCCTCTTTCGGTTTCTTCCGTCCTGGCTAATCTACTGGGCCATGCTACCTGGCTTGGGGAAAAATGCTTCCTTCAGCCATGTGCATGGTTAATACCTGTTCCGTGTTGGGACGCAGGCCACAGTAAACAATAATCATAACGTTAGAGTGCAAATACGGCACCAATTTGAAGCCGTCGGACCAAAAAGAACCAGGAGACTGAATGCCCCGCCTAAACGTCTGCGTCTATTGCGGCTCAAGCAAAGGGGACGCGCCAGACTTCTCCGAAATGGCGGAAAGCCTGGGCCGAACCTTTGCTCAACACGATGTGGGGCTCGTCTATGGCGGTGGTGGCATCGGCCTTATGGGCATTTGTGCCCGAACAGTGATGGCTGAAGGCGGTCACGTTACCGGCATTATTCCCGATTTTCTGCAGACCAAGGAGATCGCGTATAATGAGGTGAGTGAGCTACTGGTGGTTGGTTCCATGCACGAGCGCAAACAGAAGATGTTTGATCGCGCCGACGCCTTCCTCGCTCTGCCCGGCGGCATTGGCACCTTGGAAGAAGTCATCGAGATGCTCACCTGGGCACAGCTTGGACGTCACAACCGCCCCATCCTCTTTCTCAACCTCAGCGGTTTCTGGGACCCACTGATCGGCCTCTTCGACCACATGATAGGTCAAGGCTTCGTTCAATCATCCATCCGCGCGCAGTATGCTGTTGTGGACCGGGTGGAAGATGTGCTGCCGCGGATCGAGGCGGCGCTGTAGCAAGGACACACGCCGGGTGACGGAGCCGGAACAAGTGTCCCGGTTCCGACGTTTGTATGGTCAGGCGACGGCCTCAAGCTTCACTTCACCCTCACTTAAGAAACAGGACTTGGTGAAGAGCGACAGATCGACCGGATTGGGCGTGCGCACATCTGCCAGTGTGGGCAGGTCATCTGCCGCCAACTCATATTTCCGGTCTATCTGAGAGATTAGAATGATGATGTGGCCGACCTCTTTAGCGAACCTTCTTAGCGCCGCGATCTGCTGATTGATCTCGGGGCTATTACGGCGTTGGTCCAGGATCTGCAGATAGTCGATAGCCACGACGGTGCCGCGTGGTTTCTGTTTCAGCCGCTCAATGATGTGATGGGCATCAATATCGTCGGACGTGTCCAGCATGAACACATCGCTTAAGTTTTGAGTGTCGCTCCCAATGGCCTGTAGCCGGTGCAGAACGTCAGCTTCGTTGTAGTCGAGGGTAAAAAACGCACCCTCCGCACCACCTTTCATCGCTTCAGTGATGAGCTCGAGCGCCATCAGGGTCTTGCCGTGTTCCGGCCGGGCACCCAGCAGCACCAGGTCACCGGGCTCCAACTCTGACAAAATGTGCGAAGCGGGACGCTTAGAGGCATAGCGGCTTGCCAGCAGGCTCCAGCTGTCAAAGCCTTCTTCCTTGGCAATCTGGTTAAGTGCTTCGTTAAGCGGGACACCGGTTCTGCGCGACAGGAGTTTTGCCTGACGTTTTAATCGATAGATGGGTGCAGATAGTCTCATTTGAGAACCTCCATTGCGAGCGATCGTCACAATCCCTCCTTATGTGCCTGCTCGAACAGATGGTTCGATGAGTTGGTCACCCCACATGTGTGATGCTTCCCCAATGGAGGGGGGAGGCTCGGGCCAAGCCTTGAAGAAGGCTAAGCCCGTCCGGCAGGCAGATCAACGATTCGCTCTTTGGGATTGGTCAGGCCGCCCGTGCGACGCGACGGAGTTCCCGCTCGCGCCACCAAGTATCCCAGCTAAAGAGCGCGAGCCCCGCCCAAATGAGCCCGAAGGTTACGAGATGAGTATCGGTCAGTGTTTCGCCATACATCCACACAGCGATCACCAGTTGAACCGTGGGAGCCAAATATTGCATCAGGCCCAGTGTGGCGAGGCGAATGCGTTGCGCCCCGTAATTGAACAGGAAGAGCGGGATGACCGTCATGGGCCCCGCCAGGATCAGCAGGAAGACAGTCCAGGACCCTTCGTGCATGAGGGTTGTTCCCTCGCCGCTTTCCATGAAGGCCAGATAGCCTATGGCGAAGGGCAGTAGGATGATCACCTCAATGGAGAGGCCTTCAAGGGGGTCAACATTCGTGATCTTCCGCAGATAGCCATAAATGGCGAACGTCACTGCTAGGAAAAGAGAAATCCAAGGCACCTCGCCAAAATCAATGGTCATAATGATGACGCCAATCGCCGCCAGCACGACTGCGGCGATCTGCGGCCGCGTCAGTTTTTCCGACAGAAACGCAACACCAATCAAAACGCTTATGAGCGGATTGATGTAATAGCCAAGGCTCGTTTCCAGCACCCGTTCTTCGTTGATGGAATAGATGAAGACGAACCAGTTGGTCCCAATGATCAGGCCTGTCGCGCTCAGCGTGAGGAGAAGGCGCTTGTTCGTGAGCGCCGCGAAAAAGGCAGTCCGACGCTTGAAGAGGAATATTAGGCCCACCGTCAGGACCAGGCTCCACAGTGTGCGGTGTGCCAGTACTTCATAGGGGGACACATGGGTCAGCTGCTTGTAGAAAATGACAGTAAGACCCCAGAACGCATATCCTGACGCAGCGCCGATGCCGCCGAGCATGGCCTGTCGGCCTGCCTCTAGTTCAGAATTCGTACTCATCCCAGCCCACCATTGGCGAAAGCCACTAAAGCGGGCTCCCGCGTGTTTGCACCGGGCTAGAAATCAAGCGTCTTTTTCGGGCAGCGGTCCGAAGAACCCGTACACTTTAGAAATCATCCCGGCATCATTCGTGACAACCGTATCAGACCCCACGGTTACCAGATCGTCCTCACTATGTATTGCCCAATCGCAGCGATACAAGCCGTGATGACTGTCCACACCGCTTGCGCGCGAACACATACCCTCTGGCACAAGCTTTTGCCGGAATTCATCGACCATCTCCACAAAGGCATCAATACCAGTGACGTCGTTAGCGGGGTCGACAAAATGCACATCCGGCGCCACCGCTTTTTCAAAGATGTCCGCGGACAAACCCCAAAGCGCTACGATCCTGATTGATCAGGCGCCGCAGGTACTGGGTTGGGAGCGGGCGCGAGACCTGGAGGCCAAAACGAGCCTCGGTCTCATGACGGCGGGCCTGAAGGCGGCGAAAGAAGTCGGCGAGATCGACGTACCCTCAATTGAACTCGCAGCGCGCTTTCTCAATGCTGTCCTGGCAGAGGCGGCGTTGGTGGCTCTCCACAGCAGCAGACGGGTGCCTCAAAGCGAATTGGAGGCGTCCATCCGACACTTCATTGTCAGCCTGTCTGCCAAACAATAGCGGGTCAGCGTCCAGGCTGTTTGAGCGTTGCCTGACTGTCTGACGATAAGGGCGCAGGTGCTCCATCGCGCAGCAGTTTGTAGGTGATGCTGTCCGTCAGGGCCTGGAAAGATGCGTCCACAATGTTGGGGGATACGCCGACCGTGAACCAGCGGTTGCCGTCTGCATCCGCGCTTTCGATCAGCACGCGGGTGACCGCTTCTGTGCCGCCCGTGAGGATACGCACCTTGAAGTCCACCAGGCGGATTTCATCGATATAGGACTGATACTTGCCGAGGTCCTTGCGCAGCGCTTCATCAAGCGCGTTGATCGGGCCATTCCCCTCGCCAACGGAGATGAACTGCTCTCCGTCTACAACGACCTTTGCCGTTGCTTCTGAAACCGTGACCAACTCTCCCACGGCATTGTAGCGACGTTCGATAAGGACGCGGAATGAGTTGACGGTGAAATATTCAGGCACCTGCCCCAGCATCCGACGCGCCAGAAGCTCAAAAGACGCCTCCGCTCCGTCATAGGAATAGCCCAGATATTCCCGCTCTTTCACTTGGTCGAGCAAGCGGTTGATGCGCGGGTCTTCGCTATCAACATCGATGCCCACAGACTCAAACTGTGCCAGCACATTGGAGCGGCCCGACTGGTCAGAGACCGAGATATGGCGCTTATTGCCCACACTTTCGGGCTCCACATGTTCATAGGTCGACGGATTTTTCAGGATCGCCGAGACGTGAATGCCAGCCTTTGATGCGAAGGCGCTCTCGCCCACATAAGGCGCATACCTGTCTGGTGCGCGGTTCAGCAATTCATCCAGCGTGCGTGACACATGGGTCAGGTCTTTAAGCTGCTCTTCCGTAACACCGATCTCAAACTGATCGGCCAATTCCGGCTTCAGCAGCAGCGTCGGGATGAGCGATACCATGTTGGCATTGCCGCAGCGCTCCCCAAGCCCGTTAAGCGTGCCCTGGATCTGCCGCACACCCGCGCGCACGGCGGCGAGTGTATTAGCCACAGCATTTTCCGTATCGTTGTGACAATGAATGCCGAGCCGGTCTCCGGGGAAGTCTTTCGTCAGGTCCGTCACGATCTGTTCAACCTCATGGGGCAGCGTACCGCCATTCGTGTCACAGAGGATCGCCCAGCGTGCGCCTTCAGCGAGTGCTGCCTTCACGCAGGCACGCGCATAATCCGGATTGGCCTTATAGCCATCGAAAAAATGCTCACAGTCGATCATGGCCTCGCGGCCCCGCGCGATGATCGCGCGCACGCTATCTGTGATGGTCTCCAGATTTTCGTCATTGGTGATGCCGAGCGCGACATCCACGTGAAAGTCCCAGCTTTTGGCGACAAGACACACGGCCGAGGCTGAGCTGTCGAGAATGGCGGCAAGACCCGGGTCATTATCCGCAGACCGCCCCGCCCTTTTGGTCATGCCAAAGGCGGTAAAGGCGGCGTGTTCTAAGCCGGGATCATTTGAGAAGAAAGCCGTATCCGTGGGATTAGCCCCAGGGTAGCCGCCTTCCACATAGTCCAGCCCAAGTTTATCCAGCAGGCCCGCAATGAGCTTTTTGTCCTCAACGGAGAAATCCACGCCCTGTGTCTGCGCGCCATCGCGCAATGTCGTGTCGAAGAGGTAAAGCCGTTCTTTGCTCATAATCGTTTTCCATATGCTGGTCGCATTTTTCGAGCTGCAAAACCGCTCTACACATTTGCTGAAAATGCTCAACGGACAAATGTCCGCCCAACCGTGTCCCCTGTGTTGCCACCGGCCGGTTCTTAACGTCTGAATTTCTGAAGAAAACGTGCTCGAACGGCGGCGGCCAATGCTATTAGCCGCTGATAATCAGACCCTTAATAGTGATCGCGTTGATGATATTCATCGGATCGGTCTCGCCGTTAGTGCCTGAATTCAAGCCTTTTGTCCGCCCAACCGGGCCAAAGCCCGCTCGCGCCCTAGAAGAGGTAGCAGGTTTGCAAGCTCAGGTCCATGGCGAAGGCCGGTAAGCGCCAGCCTGAGCGGCATGAAGAGCCCTTTGCCCTTGCGCCCGGTCTCATCTTTCAGGGTGCTTGTCCAGGTCTTCCAAGTGGTTTCATCCCAGGGTTCAACAGGCAGAGCCGCCGCCGCTGCCGTGATGAAGTCAGCATCTTCTGCTTCGATGACGGGCTCAACGGGTCCATGGGCGACGTGCCACCATTCAGCCACCCCGTCAAAGAGCGTAAGGTTGGGGCGCACCGCGTCCCAGAACTCCGCTCCGCCGTCTATGCCGCGCTCCGCCAGACGTTCAGATACCTCTTCGAAGGGCGTCATATGCATGAGGGCTGCGTTGACCCGCTGCAGTTCCTTCATATCAAACCGATGGCCAGAGCGACCGACCTCACTTGGCACAAACTCATCTGCCAGCACACCCAACTCTGTCCGTGCCGCAGCAGCATCAGACGTGCCGAGTTTCGCCAGGAATGACGTCACGGCCATGGGCTCAAAACCCGCCTCGCGCAGTGCCTCAATTGAGTATTCGCCGCGCAGCCGTTTTGAGAGAGGCTGGCCCTCTTCATTGAGCAACAGGGAGTGATGGCCGAAGATAGGTGGCTCCGCACCCAGCGCCTGGAACACTTGCACCTGTGCGCCCGTGTTCGTCACATGATCCTCGCCACGGACGATATGGGTAATTTCCATGTCGATGTCGTCCACCACACTGGGCAGCGTATAGAGATAGGACCCGTCGCCCCGGATGAGGATCGGGTCAGACAGGCTTTTCGTGTCGACCTTTACGGGGCCCAAGAAGAGGTCATCAAATTCGACCACTTCCGGGTCGAGCTTAAAGCGCCAATGGGGTTGGCGGCCTTCTGCTTCAAAAGCCGCTTTCTCTTCATCTGTCAAGTTGAGAGCCGCACGGTCATAGACTGGCGGGAGCTTTCGGCCCAACTGGCGTTTGCGTTTGCGGTCCAGCTCATCTGGCGTTTCGTAGCAAGGATAGAGCCGTCCCGCGATTTTCAGCTTCTCCACCGTCTCCGCATAGCGATCAAACCGATCCGACTGGCGGAATGTCTTGTCGTGGGTCAAACCCAACCAGGTCATATCCGCGACGATCTTGTCGGCATATTCCTGAGTGGAACGTTCCGTATCGGTATCATCCAGGCGCAAAATAAAGGTGCCGCCTTCCTTCTTCGCGAGCAACCAGTTGAACAGGGCTGTGCGGACATTGCCGACATGAATGGTGCCGGTGGGGCTCGGCGCGAATCTAAGACAAGCAGTCATGGGGTTCCTTACCGCGCGTCGCGATAACCGTTGGTGATGGGGTAGCGGCGGTCCCGCCCGAAATTACGTAACGTGACCTTCACGCCAGGCGCCGCCTGGCGGCGTTTATATTCTGCAATGTAGAGCAGATGCTCGATGCGTTTTACAAGCTCCCTCTCGTGCCCCCGTTCGACGATCTCCGCGAACGGCATTTCCTTCTCAACTAGGCACTCGAGAATATCATCAAGCACCTCATAAGGCGGTAGAGAGTCTTCGTCCTTCTGATCTTCGCGAAGCTCCGCCGACGGGGGCTTGGTGATGATATTGACCGGGATCACTTCGCCTTCCGGCCCGAGGCCGATCGAAGGCTTATTCGCGTTCCGCCAGCGACAGAGTGCAAATACCTGAAGCTTGTAGAGATCCTTAATCGGGTTGTAGCCCCCGTTCATGTCGCCATAGAGGGTGGCATAGCCAACCGAGACTTCCGACTTGTTGCCAGTGGTCACCACCATGCTGCCAAACTTGTTCGACAGCGCCATCAGGATGGTGCCCCGAGTCCGCGACTGAAGGTTCTCCTCCGTCGTGTCGGACTGAGTATCAGCAAACATAGGATCAAGCGCTTCAAGAAACCCCTTCACCGGCCCTTCGATGGGCACGCTGTCATAGCGCACGCCGAGTGCTGCGGCACATTGTTCTGCGTCGCTTACGCTTTCATCCGCCGTGTATTTATAGGGCAGCATGACGCAGTGAACTTTGTCCGCGCCCAGCGCATCAACGGCCATGGCCGCACAGATGGCAGAGTCGACACCGCCGGAGAGGCCGAGCACCACACCCGGAAATCTGTTCTTGGTGACATAGTCGCGAAGGCCCAAAACACAGGCATTGTAGATGGCTTCATCGCCATCTGGGATTTGCGCTGAGGCTTCCACTGCACAGACCCAGCCAGTACCTTGGCGGGACCAAGTGGTAACCAGGACATTCTCTTTCCAGGCCGGCATATGCAATGCCAAGGACAGGTCGGCGTTCAGGACAAAAGATGCGCCATCAAATACAAGCTCGTCCTGGCCGCCAATCTGATTGAGATAGACGAGCGGAAGGCCCGTCTCGTTGATCCGAGCAACGCAGTGCTGCATGCGCGCGTCGTGCTTTTCTGTGTCAAAGGGCGAGCCATTTGGCACAAGCAGCATCTCAGCGCCGGTCTCTTCCAGGCATTCGGTCACATCTTCAAACCAAATGTCCTCGCAAACCGGGACGCCGAGACGCACACCCCGGAACGGCAGCGGCCCTGGCATGCTTCCTGCCGTAAAGACGCGTGGCTCATCAAAGACGCCATAGTTTGGCAAATGAACCTTATGACGCTTGCCAACAATCTCACCGCCGTCGATCAGGACCATGGAGTTATGAAGGCCTGTCTCTTCGCGAGACGGTGCACCGATAAGGTATCCTGGGCCGCCATCGGCTGTGTCTCTCGCGAGCTCCGCCAGTGCCTCATCGACGGCAAGCTGGAAGGAGGGCTTTAGCACCAGATCTTCCGGCGGATATCCGATCAGAAAAAGCTCAGGAAACATGATCAGATCGGCGCCTTCTGCCGCAGCATCGGCACGGGCAGCTCGGGCTTTCGCCATATTACCTGCAATATCGCCCACAGTCGGGTTCAATTGGGCGAGGGCTATTTTCAACTGATCGGTCATGGAAAGGCTTCAGACTCAACTCTCTGTCAGATTGGAGACGTGTTTCTAGCTTGCTGTTCGTACATGAACAATAGGGACCACAATTTACGTAACGAATATGGGGTTTTACAGGTGGTGCATCCCCCCCTCCCTGTCTATATGCTGGCGCCAACAAACATTGAAAATAGGGAGAAATAGGATGGCTGAGGCGACAAATCGCCAGATCCTGCTGGTCGAAACACCAAAGGGAAAGCTTGGTTCTGAGCACTTCAAGATGACTGAAACAACGGTGCCCACTCTCTCAGATGAGGGCGCCCTTTTGGTGCGAACCCACTATATCTCCCTTGATGCGGCCAACCGTGCCTGGATGCAGGGTGCGACCTATCGCGATGCTGTTGAATCAGGCCAGGTGATGGCCGGGGGCGCCATCGCAGAGGTTATTGAAAGCAAGTCGTCCGACTTCGCGGCTGGCGACCTCGTGTTCGCCGACACAGGCTGGCAGGATTATGCTGTGGTTCCCGCGAAAGCCGCGCAGAAGGTGCCTTCGATGGAGCCAAAGACGCATCTCCTGAGCGTTTACGGTGTAGCAGGCCTCACCGCCTATTTCGGACTTCTGAATTGCGCCACGCCAAAGGCGGGCGAGACCATTCTGGTTTCTGCGGCCGCGGGCTCTGTCGGCACGCTCGCCGGACAAATCGCCAAAGCCGCTGTGCCAGATTGCACGGTCATCGGCATCGCTGGTTCAGATGAGAAATGCCAATGGCTGAAAGATGAGCTCGGGTTCGACGCCACTGTGAATTACAAGGCCGAGCCAGTCTTCAAAGCACTGAAAGCCGTCGCACCGCAGGGCATTGATGTTTACTTCGACAATGTGGGTGGCGACATTCTGGAAGCGGCCCTCTTTCGTATGAATAATTTCGGCCGCATCGCCTGTTGCGGCGCTGTTTCGCAATATGACGGCGCGCCGCCCTCGGCAGGTCCTCGCGGTGTTCCGGGTCTCATTGTCACCAAACGCCTCAACCTGCGGGGCTTTATTATGTCCGACTTCCCAAATGAACGGGAAAAAGCATTGAAAGACCTGGAAGGTTGGGTTGCTGAGGGCAAGATCAAGGTGCAGGAAGATATTATTGACGGGCTGGAAAATACGCCGGCTGCCCTGATTGGTCTTCTTGCCGGTGAGAACCGCGGCAAGCGCATGGTCAAAGTCGTCTGAGACGGCTCACATGAGCGACCGATCTAATTTCCTAATCTTCATGCCGGACCAGTTGCGCGCCGACTGTGTCGGTGCGTTTGGCAACCCGGTTGTGCACACGCCTCATTTGGATGCGTTTGCCCATCAAGGCGTCAAGTTCACCAACGCTTTCTCGCAAAATTCCGTCTGCAGCCCCAGCCGTGTTTCGATGTTCACCGGCTGGTATCCTCACGTACGGGGCCACCGTACGCTCACCCATCTCATCAAACCCTGGGAACCAAACCTTCTGAAGCTCCTGAAGGATGGCGGCTATAACGTCGCCTGGGCAGGTGCACGCGGCGATACGTTTGCGCCTGGTGTGCTTGAGGAAAGCACTCATTTTCACGGCTTCACAGCCTACCCGTCCATGTTTTTCGAGTTTGACAAAACACCCCGTGAGGATGCTCTGGCTCGGGCCTTCTATCATGGCGAGCGGAAGGGTAAGGACGGAACCGGTGACGGACCGTTCCTTGATCTTGATGAGGCCAATCTACAAACAGCTATTCAATGGCTGGAAGACGCGCCCGACGGACCGTGGGTCCTTTTCATCGCACAGATCTTTCCACACCTCCCGTTTGAAGTAGAGGAACCCTTTTTCAGCCTTCATGATCGTGCGGACATGCCTCGGCGTGCGCAGGCGGACCTCTCGACAAAACCCCGTTTCATGCAGACGCTCAAAGACGCCCATGGCCGCAACCGGCTTAGCGACGATGAATGGAAAGAGATCGTGGCAACCTATTACGGTATGATTTCGCGCATTGATGCACAATTTGGTCGGCTGATGGATGCACTCAATGCCAGCGGTCAGGCTGACGACACGATGACGCTCTTCTTTACCGACCATGGAGAGTATGCGGGTGACTTTGATCAGGTGGAAAAGTGGACCAGTGGGCTGGATGACTGCCTCGTTCGCAATCCGCTTATCGTCGGTGGGCCTGGCGTCACACAAGGGGGTATCGCAGAAACGATGGTGGAAATGGTCGACCTTCTCCCCACCCTGCTCGACTATGCGGGCATTGACGCAAACCACACGCATTTTGGGAAAAGCCTCAAGCCGGTTCTTACCGATCCCACAACACCCCACCGTGTATTTGCTTTTTCCGAGGGCGGCTACACAAGAGACGAAGCCGATCTTGTAGAGCAGGCCGATTTCCCTTACGACCTAAAGGCAGGCCTACAACAAGAGGACCCGACTCTTGCCGGAAAAGCCATTTCTGTTCGCAGTCAGGACTGGACCTATATTTATCGATTGTATGAGAGTGATGAGTTTTACAACCGGACGCACGATCCGTTGGAGGAGCGCAACCTCATCAATGACCCAACGCACCAAATAACAATCAGGGAAATGAAAGACCATATCCTTACCTGGATGGTCGAGACCGCAGACGTCATCCCCTGGGACACAGATCCAAGAAACTGAACAAACCAATCAATCACCAACCTAACAGGAGACAGATATGTCAAACATAATCAGCAAAGAAGTTCAGCTGGCTGCCCGGCCAGATGGCGAACCCAAAGAAAGTGACTTCCAGACCGTTGAGGTTTCCGTCGGATCACCAGGCGCGGGCGAGTTCCTCGTTCAGAACCTCTGGATGTCGGTCGACCCATACATGCGTGGCCGTATGATGGACCGGGAAAGCTATGTGCCTCCCTTCCAGATTGGCGAAACCATGGATGGTGGCTGCATCGGCAAAGTGATCGAGTCCAACAATGAAAACTTTGCCGTTGGCGACTATGTGAACTCCATGAATGGCTGGCGCGAATTTTATGTGACCGACGGCTTGATGGTGAACAAGATCGACCCTGCCATGGGGCCGATTGAAGCAAACCTCGGCACGCTCGGCATGCCCGGCATGACAGCCTATGCAGGCCTCTTCAAAGTAGCTGGCCTCAAAGATGGCGAGAATGTCTTTGTTTCTGCAGCATCAGGTGCAGTAGGTGCTGTTGTCTGTCAGCTTGCCAAAGCACATGGCTGCTATGTGGTTGGTTCCGCTGGCTCGGACGACAAGTGCAAATGGCTTGAGGAGGTTGCCGGCATTGACAAAGCAATCAACTACAAGACTTGTGGTGATCTGGATGCAGCGGTACGTGATGCATTTCCGAAAGGCATTGATGTCTATTTCGAAAATGTCGGTGGCGCGCATTTGCAGGCGGCGATCAACTATATGAACCCGCACGGGCGTGCAGCACTTTGCGGCATGATCGAGCAGTATAATGACAAAGAGCCGCGCCCGGGCCCCAACAATCTCATCCAGATTGTCGGCAAGAGCCTGAAGCTTGAAGGCTTCATCGTCTCAAACCATCTCGACATCATTCCGGACTTCTACGCAGAGATGGCGAAGCTCATTGGCAGCGGCAAGATGAAGACCGAGCAGACCGTTGAAGAAGGTATTGAGAATGCGCCCAAGGCATTCCTCAACCTCTTCTCCGGGGCCAATTTTGGCAAGATGCTGGTGAAGATCAGCGACGACCCATCTGCATAACCCGGCTGGCTTTTCGCCATTCGCATTGCTAAAATTTGAAGCCCGGCGGCATCTGCTGCCGGGTTGTCTTTTGGAGGATCACGATTGTGCCGACGACCAACCAACGCTGGGTGCTTGCATCCCGACCTGAGGGAAAACCCGCTCCTGAAAACTTTCGGTTGGAGGAGGTTGAACTCGCTGATCCAGGCGAGCACGAGCTGTTGATTCAGGCAAAATACATTTCCATTGACCCCGGCATGCGATCTCGCCTCTCTGCAGACAGCTATGCGGCTGCGCTGCAGGTTGGCGAAGTCATTGAAGGCGCCATGGTTGGCGAAGTCATTCAGTCGAACAATGAAAAATTCGCCGTCGGGGATCTGGTTACCGGTGGCTTTGGGTGGCAATCCCATGCCCTGTCAAATGGCCGAGGACTGGCAAAACTTGATGCGTCCATGTTCCAGGGACCTCTTCGGGTCACAGCCGCGATTGGCGTTCTCGGCATTCCTGGGCTCACCTCCTATTTCGGCCTCCAGGACCTTGGGCAACCGAAGGAAGGCGAAACGGTTCTGATTTCCTCCGCAGCCGGACCCGTCGGCGCCACGGCTGGACAGATCGCAAAAATGAAGGGATGTCGCACGGTCGGCATTGCGGGCTCTAAAGAGAAGTGCGCTTACGTTACAGGCGAACTCGGTTTTGATGCGTGCATAAACTACAAGGAAGTCACCAACCTGGAAGAGGCGATCAAGGGTGCCTGCCCCGGTGGTGTCGACATTTATTTCGACAATGTAGGCGGTGAAATGCTGGACGCTGCCATCGCCAATACCAATGAGCGCGCGCGGATTATTATCTCCGGGGCGGTATCGGAATATAACAAAGCGGAACCCCGGGGCATTCGCAATACACTGCGCTTCATCACCCACCGTTTGCGGATGGAAGGTCTGGTTGTGTTTGACTATTTCAAGCAGTTCCGGGACGCCCAGGCCGAAATGGGCGGATGGATCATGCAGGGTAAGCTGATCTACACCGAAGACATCAGCGAAGGTCTGGAGACCGCGCCCGCTGCCTTTGTGGGGCTCTTCGAAGGAGAAAATTTCGGGCGACGGCTTGTCAAAGTGAGCTGATTTCCTCACGAAAAGTTCAAATTTCTTTGGTACCGCCTTCCCTCGGTCTGTGAAAAAGTCTCAAGACATTCACGACATGACGGTGTGACCATGCAATCAGTGAAAGAACGGTACTCGGCGGCGGCTTTCGAACGGGAAGACGCTCTCTGTTGTCCGGTCGACTATGACCCGAAATATCTGAAGATCATTCCTCAGGAAGTCCTGGATAGAGACTATGGCTGCGGCGACCCGTCTACCTATGTGCGGTCTGGCGAAACGGTTCTGGATCTCGGCGCCGGAGGCGGCAAGATCTGCTTTATAGCAGCGCAGATTGTAGGGCCTGAGGGCAAGGTCATTGGCGTTGACGTGAATGACGACATGCTTGAGCTCTCCCGAAGCGCACAACCCACGGTCGCGGAACAGCTCGGCTATGACAATATCGAGTTTCGTCATGGACGGATCCAAGACCTAAAGACAGATCTGGATGCGTTGGATCATTGGCTGAGCGCACGTCCTGCAAAATCCGCCGCGGATTATAAAGACCTTGAGGCGCATCTCGCCACAAGTCGACAGACGCAGCCCCTCATTGCCAATGACAGTATCGACGTGGTCGTCTCCAACTGCGTACTCAATCTGGTATCAGATGAAGAGAAACCTCAGCTGTTTCGTGAGATCTTTCGCGTGCTGAAACCTGGTGGCCGGATTGCGATTTCCGATATCGTTTCCGACAAAGGCTCTCCTGAACATCTAAAAAATGACCCAGACCTCTGGAGTGGCTGTATTAGCGGCGCCCTCACTGAGAAAGGCTTTGCCGACGCCCTTTCTGAGGTTGGCTTCGCGGGTGTGAGACTAGACAAGCTTGAACAGACACCCTGGCAGGTTGTTGAAGACATTGAATATCGGTCCGCAACCTATGTGGCTCACAAGCCCGCCCTTGCCACCTCTGACGAAGAAGAGCTGAACGTTATCTATACAGGCCCCTGGGAACAGGTCACCGACGAAACTGGTCGGACCTACGGGCGCGGCGCCCGGACAAAGGTCAGCGGCTCAGATGCCAACCGCCTTCGTAGCGGTGCCTATGCGGGGCATTTCGTGATCTTTGGCGAAGAACACGACGGCAATAGCTGCTGCTAACAAAAAAGGCGGGCCAGTCTAAACTAGTCCCGCCTCTTCTAAATCACTCTCTTGCCGTCAGATAGAAACGACCTTGTTTTCCGGCGTACGGCTGTCGCGTTCTTTCTTTAAGCCCTCGGAAATCAAGAAGGCAAGCTCCAGCGACTGACTGGCGTTGAGGCGCGGATCGCAATGGGTGTGATAGCGATCTGACAGATCTTCCTCGCCAATGGCCTGCGCCCCGCCCAGACATTCGGTCACATTCTGACCGGTCATCTCGAAATGGACGCCACCCGCATGGGTCCCGAGATCACGATGCACACTCATGAACTGCTGCACTTCGGCGAGCACCCGGTCGACCGGGCGAGTCTTGTATCCAGTTGAGGCTTTGATCGTATTGCCATGCATTGGATCGCACGACCAGACCACCTTGCGGCCTTCTCTCTCAACCGTCCGAATAAGCGTTGGCAAATGTTTCTCAACATTCTCCGCACCGAAGCGGCAGATGAGTGTAAGACGACCAGCCTCATTGTCCGGGTTCAGCGCATCAATCAGGCGCAACAGATCGTCGGGCTCCATAGACGGGCCGCACTTCATGCCGATCGGGTTTTTCACGCCGCGACAGAATTCCACATGGGCGTGGTCCGCCTGACGGGTTCGATCTCCGATCCAAAGCATATGTGCCGACGTGTCGTACCAGTCGCCTGAGGTTGAATCGACGCGGGTCATGGCCTGTTCATAGCCCAGCAGCAAAGCTTCGTGGCTGGTGTAGAACGACGTTGTCTGCAGTTGCGGCACCGTGTCCGCATCAATACCGCAGGCACGCATGAAGTCGAGCGCTTCTGTAATGCGCTGAGCGACATCCTCATACCGCTTCTTGCCCTCGCCTTCGCCGACAAAACCAAGTGTCCAGCGGTGGACATAGTCAAGATCGGCATATCCGCCTGTCGCGAAAGCCCGGATGAGATTGAGAGAGGCTGCTGATTGGCCATACGCCTGCAGCTGACGGCGAGGGTCCGGTATGCGGGCTTCTTCTGTAAATTCGATTCCATTGATGATGTCACCGCGGTAACTTGGCAGCGTTACATCACCGATCGTTTCATTGTCGGACGAGCGGGGCTTGGCAAACTGACCGGCGATACGTCCCACTTTCACAACGGGCACCGCCGCGGCATAGGTCAGTACCACCGCCATCTGTAAAAGCACGCGGAATGTGTCTCGAATATTGTCCGGGTGAAACTCAGCGAAGCTTTCCGCGCAATCACCGCCCTGCAACAAGAAGGCGCGGCCTTCGCAGACTTCTGCCAGATCCTTCTTCAGGTTCCTGGCTTCGCCTGCAAAGACGAGCGGTGGGGACTTCGCAAGGGTCGCCTCTACCTCTGACACCACGGCCGCATCTGGATAGGTCGGGACCTGGAGAATAGGCTTCTCTCTCCAGCTCGAAGGGGACCAGTTTTTCGATGCGCTGCCGTCTGGCATGGCTAACCTCTTGTAAAAAAGCACTTATTCGCGAACCTTCTATCGCACATGGCCATCCACGCCACGCAAATCGCGGCGCTTCGGCGGGTGTGCCCGGAAGGCGGGATGTTATAGGCCCAATCAGTTCCAATGAAAAGGCTAAGTGCTTGAGATGGTTAGTTCCTTTGGCCATTTCAATCGCTATCAGCTGCTTATGAGTAGGCGGCATTGGTCTCATTTTGGGGGAATACCGCCTTTCTCTGCCCTCATTTCTCGCGTTTCCGGACGGAAAACCGGAAGCCCACTTTTCCTGAAAACGCTCTACCCTCATTTCCGGCGATTCCGGACAGAACCTGCAACCTGCCGCTCGACGAGGCACTCGCCAAAGGGCTGCTTAGCGAAGTGCTACGCGGTCTGCGGCCAGCAGATTAATCCGCAGCCTTAAGCTCCGGTGCTACCCATTTTTCTTTCATGGTGACTAATTCTTCCGCAGCCGTCGGATGAACCGCGACGGTCATATCAAACTGAGCTTTTGTGGCTCCCATGGTAACGGCAATGCCAATGACCTGGATCATCTCGCCCGAGTGCGGACCGATAATGTGACAGCCCACAACCTTGTCTGTTGCGGCATCGACGATGATTTTCATCATGGTCTGTTCATTGCGGCCAGACAGAGTGTGCTTCATGGCTCTGAACTTCGACTTATAAATATCAATGTCAGAGAATTCCGCACGGGCCTGCTCTTCTGTGAGCCCCACAGTTCCAATCTCAGGCTGAGAGAACACAGCGGTCGGAATGATGGAGTGATCCACGGCCTGGGGATTATTGTTGAACACCGTCTCTGCAAAGGCTGCCCCCTCGCGGATCGCGACCGGGGTCAGGTTTGCGCGGTCGGTGACATCGCCCACAGCGTAAATGTTTTCCACATTCGTCTGAGAATATTTGTCGACGATGATCTCGCCTTTACGACCTGTCTCAATGCCAACTTCTTCGAGGCCCAGACCCTTGGTGTTGGGGTCTCGGCCAATCGCAAACATGACAAGCCCTGTGTCCAAGACCTCGCCATTGCTCAAATGCGCCTTGTAGCCATCGCCTGATTTCTCGATTTCAGTGAAGACGCTGCCGGTGATGATCCGAATGCCTTTTTTCTCCATCTCTTCATGAAGGGTCGTGCGCAGGTCATCATCAAAGCCCCGCAGAATTTCCTCGCCGCGATAAAGCAGGGTCGTTTCAATGCCGAGCCCATGGAAGATACCCGCGAACTCAACGGCAATATATCCGCCGCCCGCGACAATCACTTTCGCTGGCAATGCATCTAAGTGAAATGCTTCATTGGAGGTGATGGTGTGCTCGCGTCCCTTGAGGCTCTCATCCACGTTCGCCGTGGCGCCCGTCGCAATGAGAACTTTGGCGGCGGTCACATCTCTATTCTGCCCGACCAAGTGCACGGTGTGCGCGTCCTTCAGGACCGCCCTGCTCTCGATGATCTCCACGCCTGAATTGTTGAGATTGCGGATATAGATCTGATTGAGGCGATCAATCTCCTTGTCCTTGTTGTCGCGGAGTTTTGCCCAGTCGAAACTCGCCTCCGGCACAGTCCAGCCGAACCCAGCCGCATCCTCAAATTCTTCGTGAAACTGACTGGCATAAACAAAGAGCTTTTTGGGAACGCAGCCGCGAATGACGCAGGTGCCGCCAACACGATATTCTTCGGCGACAGCTACTTTTGCCCCATGTGACGCCGACATGCGAGCTGCTCTGACACCGCCGGACCCGGCTCCAATCACGAAAAGATCATAGTCAAAATTGGTCTCAGACATGGCGCAGTCCCTTCACGCTCTTATTCATTTTTCCGGATCGCTCGGATGCAGAGGTAACCCTAGCTCGGCTCTACCAGATGTGTGCCGTCATCAGTTCCAACAATAGCGACACTTGCAATCCCGATAAAAAATCCGTTATCGACAACGCCCGGGATTAGATTGAGCGCCCTCTCCAACCCGTCCGGGTCAGGAATTGCGCCGAATTTGCAGTCATAGATGAAATTCTCGCTGTCGGTGAGAAACGGCTCGCCATATTCGTCTGCCCGACGGTCGATGGTGCCGGTACATCCAAAATCTGCGGCGACGCGCTTGATTTTCTCTTCCGTCGTTCGGCATCCAAACGGGATAACTTCGATCGGCAGTGGAAACGCGCCAAGAGTTTCGACCTGTTTGGATGCGTCAGTGATTACAATCATGCGGTCCGATGCGGTTGCCACAATCTTCTCCCGCAACAAGGCGCCACCGCCGCCTTTCACCAGCCGCAACTGCGCATCGAATTCGTCTGCGCCATCAATGGTGATATCCAGGTGCGGCGTGTCAGAAAGCGTTGTCAGCGGAATACCGAGCTCTTCAGCCAATGCCGCTGTTCGGTCCGATGTGGGCACGCAGACAACACGAAGCCCGTTTGCAACCTTTTCTCCCAGAAGCCTTACAAGATGTTCCGCTGTGGAGCCCGTGCCAAGGCCGAGCTTCATGCCGTCCTCAACGAAATCGAGCGCGCGTTCCGCCGATCGTTTCTTCTGGTCGTCTGCGCTCATTCTGCCCTTGCCTCTCTGCGAGGCAGATCAGAGACCGGCCATCGCTACATATTTGACCTCTAGGAATTCCTCAATGCCCCATTGGCCGCCCTCGCGACCGACACCTGATTCCTTCCACCCGCCGAAGGGAGCCACTTCTGTGGAGATGATCCCTGCATTCACGCCCACCAGCCCGTATTCGAGGGCGGCGGCGACTCGCCAGCAGCGGCCAATATCGCGGGCATAGAAATAGGCCGCAAGGCCAAAAGGTGTGTCATTCGCCAATTTGATGGCTTCTTCTTCCGTTTCAAAGCGGAAGACCGCCGCAACTGGGCCAAATGTCTCTTCATGAGCGATTTTCATATCCGTTGTGACATCTGCCAGAACTGTTGGCTCGTAGAATGTCCTACCCAGCGAATGGCGTTTGCCGCCGGTCAGGAGCCGCGCGCCTTTTGCGACCGCATCAGACACATGTTCCTCTACCTTTTTCACACCGGCCATATCAATGAGTGGTCCCTGGCCCACCCCTGCTTCAAGGCCATTGCCCACCTTCAGCTCCGCCGCTTTGGCGGCGAGCTTCTCTACAAACTGATCGTACATGCTGGAATGCACCAGAAACCGGTTTGTGCAAATGCAGGTTTGGCCCGTATTGCGATATTTGGCCGCAAGACCACCTTCCACTGCGGCATCGACATCGGCATCTTCAAAGACAATGAAGGGGGCATTACCGCCGAGCTCCATCGACATTTTCTTGATGGTGGATGCACCCTGCTCCATCAACAGGCGGCCGACTTCCGTGGAGCCGGTAAAGGTGAGCTTTCTCACTTTGGGGTTTGAGGTGAGCTCACCGCCAATCTCGCCGGATTTGCCCGTGAGAACTGAGAAAACGCCTTTGGGCACACCTGCCCGCCCAGCCAATTCCGCCATGGCGAAGGCAGACAGAGGCGTTTGCGTTGCCGGCTTTGCGACCACCGTGCATCCAGCGGCAAGAGCAGGCCCTACTTTCCGCGTGATCATCGCAGCAGGGAAATTCCATGGTGTGATTGAGGCCACAACGCCCACCGGCTGCTTTAGGACGACAATTTGGCGGTCGTCCGAGGGGGCAGGAACAATACTTCCGTGAATGCGTTTGGCCTCTTCAGCGTAGAACTCAAGAAAAGAGGCTGCGTAGGTGATTTCACCCTTGGCTTCGGCTAGCGGCTTACCTTGTTCGCTTGTGAGAATGATCGCTAAATCATCGGCGTTCTCCATCATCAAATCGAACCATCGCCGCAAGATGACGCTTCTCTCTTTTGCTGTTAGCGCCGCCCAGGCGGGCCCCGCGTTATAAGCTGCATCAATGGCTTGCTCTGTCTCTGCCCTGCCCAGAACCGGCACTTCCGCGATCACCTCGCCCGTTGCCGGATTGGTGACTTCCGTCTTTGCAGCGTCCTGGCCAGTCCAGCTCCCATCAATGTAGCAAAGAGAGCGCAGGAGATTGGGATCGCGAAGGTTCATGTGGCGGAGTCCTCTTAGTCAGTTCAGCGGACCATTGCTGGCCCTATTCATATCATCTTGCGCATTCTGATGCAGGTGCATCAAGGGCCTATCTCCCTGCGTGGTAATATTCGACACAAAATATTCGACACACAGCCCCAATGGGAGGACCATGAGCTGTGATGATTGAGACAGCTGCATTTTCCGATACTTACACAACCGCTCGAGACCGCTTCGGGGAGGCAGCTCTGGCGGCTGGTGGAGATGTGCAGCAGTTCGTGAACCCGAATGCAACGGGACCGGCGGGCGAGACACTCTCTCTGGATGCGGCCTGGTTTGGCCCCAGAGACGCCAGCGCGGTGCTGCTCAACACCTGCGGCACCCATGGTGCGGAGGGATTTGCGGGATCTGCTGCCCAACTGGACTGGATCCAGAGTGGTGGGCCCGCTTCTCTGCCTCCCGGTGTCGCTGTCCTCATGCTTCATGCGGTCAACCCATTCGGTTTTGCCTGGTGCCTGAGAGGCACTGAAAACAATGTCGACCTCAATCGGAACTGGCTCGATCATGGTGCCGTGCATCCTGAAAATCCGCTTTATGAGCAGATCCACCCTTTGCTCTGCCCCAAACGGATCGACGAGAAAGCGATCCAGCGTCTTTTAGATGAGGGAGCCCGTCTGATTGCCAAACATGGCCTTTGGTCCATTGAAGATGCGATCAGTCGCGGCCAATACACGCACCCTGACGGGTTTCACTTTGGGGGAACGTCTCTGGAATGGTCGACTAAGACCCTGCAGACAATCGTGCAGACGGAGTTGGCGCAAACTCGCCAGGTTGCGTTTATCGACTGGCACACAGGTCCGGTAGGTGACGGGGAGCTCATATTTCTCTGTTTTTCCCCAGCTGGCAGCTCCGGACTTGCACAGGCCAAACATTGGTGGGGCGCTGACGCACTTAGCTCTGAACATGTCGATCAACTTTGGGGTTCTAAACGCCCTACCCGGCACGGCATCCTTTTTTGGGGGATCGAGGAGGCTGTATCGGACCATGCGACGTTTGCAGGGGCCGTGGTGGAGTTCTGCTCTGCAAGCACCAAGTCGAACGCTGCCGACGCTCTTCGTGTCTCGATGCTTGAGCGATGGCTCCGGTTTGAAGGCGGATTGGATGCCCCTGAGGCGGCATCTTACCTTGCTGAGATTCGCGAAGATTATGCGCCCGAACGAGAGAGTTTCCGAACGAATGTCATCCGGAATGCACGGATGACCTATGCGCAGACACTCGCCGGGCTTGCTGAATGGCGTGGCGCTGACGCAGCGGATTAGACTCTCTAGGCGTGTTCTTTAAGAGATTGAGTCAATAGGTTCAGAATTTGAGTCAGCGCGTCGGAGGCAAAAGCAACTTATCCTCATCCAATCTCTGAGGTTCTGGCTGGGTCAGAAATTCAGTCCGGCTACTGGAATAAGCGGTTGAAATAGAATCTCTTTATGACTTATCCACACAGCATGTTTTCTCACCGACCGATTGGCTTCACATCATGAGTTCCTCCGCAGTTGTTCTGTTTGATCTCGACGGCACCCTTGCTGACACAGCGCTCGACCTTTGTCACACCATGAATGTGCTGCTGAAGCGCCATGGACGCGCTCCCGTCTCCGACGATCAGATGCGCCCCATGGTGGGAGCGGGTGCGCGAAAAATTATGGAGCGGGCTTTTGCGGCGACCGGCGCGCCAGCTGATGAAAATCAGCTCGACCTGCTGTTTGAAGAATTCCTAGAGTATTATGGAAGCCATATCGCTGACCACACGACGCTCTTTCCTGGCGTTTTGGATCAGCTTGAAGCGCTTCGTGCGCGTGCAATCAACCTCGCCATCTGCACCAACAAGGCGGAGCGGCTGACGCATCAATTGCTGGATACGCTGGAAATCGCGCATTTCTTTCCGGTTGTGATCGGCGGCGACACCCTTGATGTCAGGAAACCCGACCCGCGTCATCTAACGGAGGCCATTGTCCGGCTTGGCGGCGACCTCGGCGGTGCGGTGATGGTGGGAGACAGTGGGCCGGACATTAGAGCGGCTCAGGCGGCGGCTATCCCCTCCATCTGCGTGACATTTGGCTATACCGACATAGCGGCTCCGGACCTCGGCGCCGACCATCTGATTGACCATTTCGACGCGTTGCCGGATGCGCTAAAAACGCTCCGGCCAGAACATTTTTAAGTTCCGTCAAAAGAGGGAGTTCTCATGACAAACCTGCAGGACCTGGATTGGGACTATCCTGAGCCCTTCTTCATCGAACGTACGGTCGGACCCGGCGACATTGATGGGTTCGACCACACCAACAACACGGTTTACCTCCAGTGGCTCGACCAGTGCACCTGGGCCCACACGGAGGCTGCGGGACTTTCGGCTGAAAACTGTGTTGATCTCAATCGGGGCATGGCGGTCATTCGTCATGAGATCGACTATCTGATCTCTGCAAAACTGGACGATCACTTGGTTATCGGTGACTGGGTTACCGTCAACGATGGACGGCTGCGCGCCCAACGCCAATATCAGATCATCCGCGTGAATGATGGCCGCACGCTCCTGCGGGCAAAAACTGACTATGTCTGCACCGACCTCAAGCGTGGACGTCCCGCCCGCATGCCGGAGCAGTTTGTTTCAAACTACCCGGTTCTCCCGGGCGTCGCTGCAAAACTGGCGTCAGCCCCCAGCTCAGCAGAGGGTTAGCATCTCGTCGCCATCAACCAGACGTATGGCCCGATAGTCGCATTTGCCCGTGCCGCGCTGGAAAAGGGAGTTTGCGATCAGCCAAATCTGTACGACCTTTTCCGGAACGTCGCCGCCAATGGCTCGTTCATAGTCCCGGCGGATCGACCGCTCTTCGGAGAGCCATTTTCCGACATCCTTCTTGGTCCGAATGACCCAGTGGGTCTCACGCTCATCCCACCAGGCGAGCGGGCACTGAAAAATCGTATCCTCAAGCAGTGCGGCAGACCACATATAGGTCAGATCCAGACCATTATCGAACTCAACCGCGATGGAGAGGTAGTCGTGAGTAGGCTCGATATCCTCCGGGAGTGTGGACGGCAGTTGGTGGGCGATCCAGTCCCATTTGAGCTTCAGCGTGTCTGTCAGCGGACGCTCTGCCGGGATCTGCAAGATCCCAACATCCTCATGTGTGGTGCAGTGAATACAAGCATCGTCCTGCTCCTCGGCGGATTGGTATAGCTCGCCGTCGCCAAGCCGCCAGAGATAGTGCCAGTTCTCAGGCGGGGTGCCTGGGTTCGTGATGTGGTCGACACCCTCTTTCAGCAGGTCAGCCAGCGGCTTTTCTACCTTCGCAGCCAGATCCTGGAGCGCGTCAGCGGCGTTCCCTTTAAACTTCAGAACGGCGACGTCGAGTTCACCCTGCGGACCGACGGGCACTTCACCACCCAAAAATTCACCTTGCTGATTTTCCCAGACGCCAGGCCCCGCGGCTATCAAGCGGAGACGACCAGAACCCCCCGCCACGATTGTGGTGGCATTGGAGGTCACTTTGAAAACATTACCGTCACCTATCCGCACCCACAAAGCTGCACTCGGCGGCAGCCTAATATCCAGCGGTTTGGACATCCAGAAGACGCCCTGCGCCAACAAGGTGACTTCTTCGCCTGCTGAGACGGAGACACCGGTGTCCGTCCAATCGCTGCCCTCAGCCGACAGCGTATGGAACGACGCGTCCAAGACCAAAACGTCATTGTTGCTGGTCAAGATGGCCCCCAGCTGACTCCTGAGTGACGCGCTTTGCACCACCGCATTGCCATTCACGAGATAGCGCCCGAGGCGCGGGATTGCGAATCTCGTCAGCGTCGTCAGCGCGCCCAGTCCACCTGCTTTTTCAGCCATTCTGGTTCCTCCTCGGACTGACGCTGCCACAACTTGTTCTGGTAGGAAAGCTTTTCGGGGCGCACTCGTTCGATGCAAGATCGGGAGCATGTCCCGACCACCTCTTGTCATCAGCGCTTCGTGAGACCATTTACAGACGGTTTTTGGAAATCTTGCGCTACGCAACATAAATTCATAGTTTTCTTGCCAGCGTTTGGAGGCAGATGACGATGGTCAAAACATCGGCCGAAAGCATTTTGTTTGTGTGTACGGGAAACATCTTTAGGAGTATGACCGCAGAATTCGCCCTGCGGGCTCATCTTGCCGACAGATCCAGGTTCGAAATCTCATCGGCGGGCACACATGACTTCTCTACGGCACAGGTCCGGGAAGATGTTGCCTCCTATCTCCAATCTAAGGGTCTTGATGTTACTCACCATCAAAGGCGCACGCTCTCGGGTGAGCATATAAGTGCAGCCACACAGATTATTGCTATGAATGGGGACCATCAGAAGTTCTTGTTGGAGCGGTTCTCAGTTGAGGCCCCCCTGTTCTCAGAGGCCTGCGGATATGGACCAGCACAGCTTCCAGACGTGGACGATCTCTTTGCGCCTGCGGACCGGTATGGCTCTGAAGCGCAAAAACACATCTACCTAACAATCGATACGATTATTAATCAGATCCCGAACCTTGCCGAACGGCTACTGGCGGAGAGCTGAACTGAAGCCAGCGATCCCAGGCCACAGACCCCGCCTAGTTTCTCAGCTGTAATTGTGGGCGAACTGTTTGGCGTTCCGGGAAATTGAATTCCACAGATGTCTGGACCGGATCGAAAATACCTTCCAGGGTCGATTTTACGACCCCTTCTGTATGACAGACGGTCTCGTTTACTTCGCCAATCGATTTGCATTCAATGTTGGCGGCGTTGATTTCGTATGAGAAATAGTTGCCGGAGCCAACAAATGTGCAGGGTGGCCGGCCGAAGAAGACGTGCTTGTACTCGGCAATCTCCAGGTCGGGCAGTTGCTCGATTGCACGGCTCGATGCCTCGCTCGTGCGGTGACGAAAGTAGACCTTGTGGAAATGGGTGTCGAAATAGAGACGCCCTCTGGTGTAGAGGCAGAGCTGGGTTACAGAAGTTTCCGTCGGTGCCATCGTGGGCGGGACGATTGGCGCATCGAAGCTCAGGGACGCAGTCACAGACCTTGAGGGCGGGATGAGGTCGATTGCTCCTTTAAAGAGCGATATGGATTTCTGGTCTGGCGACAGAAAGGCGATGCTTCCCACATAGTCGGTCTTCCCGACATAGGACGTCCCATAGTTTGCGACTTCAAAGGACAGCGTATCTGAATCAACGGCGATGCCGAGGAACTTCAGCCGCAGCTGCTGCTCCCATTGAAGCAGAAAGGCGATCAACACCATGATCGCCAGAAAGATTAGAAAAATCCTACTCAGCACTGCTGGAAACAAATCACCAGCCCCCAAAACTCAACTCACATGCTGCTCATTCTCGACAGCACCCATTCCCTGGAGCCAAAATTACCACGAGAATAGAATGCTCGCTGAAAAACGTAACTTATGGTTAACCATGAATGGCAAGGCCACCTGCCGCAACAAATTCGGCGACAGCGTCCTCATCATACCCCAACTCGGCGAGAAGTTGCTCTGTGTGTTCTCCGAGATGGGGAGCCTGACGCTTTATGTCTGCCTGGGTCGCACTAAACCGCGCTGCAGGACGTGGCAGGCGGAAGGAACCCAGATCCTCTTCCTCGTGATCTTTGATAATGCCGTTGGCATGGATCTGCGGGTGATCGAGAAGAGTTGTGCGGTCCAGGATAGGTGCACAGGGAACCTGATTGGCATCCAGTACACTCAACCAATCCGCGCTGGTCTTGTGTTGCAGGACTTCCTGGGTCAGCGAGAGACGGGCTGGCGCATTCACCACCCGCCCGCTTGGCGTGTTAAAACGCTCGTCCTCCAGCCATTGCGGCTGCTCAAGGGCGGCGCAAAGCCCTTTCCATTCATCGTCCGACACGGCACCAACGGTGATGTACCCATCCTGTGTTTTGTAGATCAGGTCCTGCGACAGCTGTGCACGGGCAGCATGCTTTTCCCCACCCGGAAACGTGAGGGCCACCAACCCTTCTGCCCACAGGAAAGCAATCATGGCATCGAGCATGGATAGTTTGATGTGTTGCCCTTCGCCCGACCGCTCCCGCGCAAACAAGGCGGCGGTGATCGCCTGCGCGGCCGTGACCGCCGTTAGCTTGTCGGGAATGATCGTGCGGATCATGCGCGGGCGGCCCGTATCCCGGTCTGCCTGAATGGCTGCCAAGCCGGACAGCGCCTGTATCACCGGATCGTAGACACGTTTTTTGGCATAAGGCCCTGTTTCCCCAAAACCTGAGATAGACACATAGATCAGGTTCGGCTGCTTTCTACGCAGGTCTGCTTCACCGATCCCCATACGCTCAGCAGCACCCGGCCTGAAGTTCTGGACCACCACGTCTGCGGTGCTCACAAGCTTTTTCAGAGCCTCAAGACCCTCGGCACTTTTCAAATCCAAAACCAGAGAGCGCTTGTTTCTGTTTGCTGCCAGGAAAGTCGCCGTGCGGTCTCCCTTGGCAGGTCCCAGAACCCGGACCAGATCGCCTGTCTTCGGCTCGACCTTGATGACATCTGCTCCCTGATCCGCCAGCATCATGGTGGCGATGGGTCCCGATATCATCGTCGTCAGATCTACGATTCTCACTCCATCCAAAGCACCCGGCATTTAACCACCTTCCCGATTGTTCTGGAGGTATTCTGACCAATTTGCGCGTTCGCGCCAATCACGGTTGCGCTAAAGAACCGTTTCTGCATTCTTGCGGCCATCCAAATTCGCACTAAGCCACACTAGGAACGTCATGACAGACACACAAACCAGAGCCCCCGCCAATGCCCCGGAAAAAAACGACCTCATGGAGACAATGGGCTTGGTCCGCACCCTCTCCGTTGATGCAAATGAGGGTCGTGTCGCTCTGGAGTTTGAAGCCAAGCCCTCTCAATGCCACTCTGGCAACATTGTGCAGGGTGGATTTGTCACCGGCTGGATTGATGCTGCCATGGCCCAGGCGCTGATCGCAAAGACAGAGGCAAAACTGTTGCCTCTCTCACTCGACATCAAAATTGCGTTCTATGCAGCGGCACATCCCGGTCTTGTTCACGCCGAAGCGTGGATCGAACGCCTTGGGCGGAAAACAGCCTTTGTCGAAGGTCGTTTAACCACCCCAGACGGCACTGTCATTGCGAAAGGCATGTCAACGGTGCGTCTCGTCCCGATGAACTCATAAGGTCCCAAAAAGGCTCTGAATTTTGGTATTGCGGCCTGGCTGCAGCCGTGCGTCGACTGCGAAAAAGAGATAGTCTGGTTTCAACTTTAAAGAGTCTGGACCAATAAAGGGTCATGAAGGAAAAAGAACTCAGACTGGCCCTGGTGTGCTACGGCGGCGTGTCGTTGGCTGTTTATATGCACGGGGTGACGAAAGAGTTTCAGAAACTCATTCGGGCCTCAGCGCTCTATCACCAGATTGGCGATCCGACAGACCGTGCCGACGAAACCTACCTCAACGTCAATGACGACCCGGAGCGTGAGACGGACACAGAAAGCGTCTATTTCGAACTCCTCCAGGAAATCGGTCAGGAACTTGATCTCCGCGTCTTTGTTGACGTCATCGCCGGCGCGTCTGCCGGGGGAATTAATGGGGTGATGCTCGCCAGGGCCCTCGCCCACGATCTGCCGCTTGATGCTCATCGACATATGTGGCTTGAGAAAGCCGACATCACGGCTCTCATGGACCAGGAAACCATTGCGGGCAAATGGAACAAGGCCTTTCTGCGTCCTCTGTTTTGGGACATTAATGACCGATGGCTCAAGAAAATCGCGCCGGACCTTGAGATGCGCGAAAAACTCTCCACCTTCATGCGCTCAAGATGGTTTGAGCCCCCCTTCTCAGGCCAGCTCATGACTGACATGTTGCTGGATGCGTGTCATGCCATGGGGGAACCACGGTCACGCCGGGCGAGTCTTCTACCTACGGGACAAGAGCTCAACCTGTTTGTGAGTGTCACCGACTTTTATGGCTACGAGCAAACCATTCCGTTGCATGATCCGCCCATCGTGTCGGAGCGCGAGCATCGGCACGTCTTTCGGTTTGACTATCTACAGCACTCCGATGGTGACGTGCAAAGCCAGTTTGATGCGAGCCACATTCCAGGGCTTGTTTTTGCCGCACGCGCAACATCTTCCTTTCCTGGCGCGTTTCCCCCTGCTCAAATCAATGAAGTAGATAGAACCTTAAACCAACGCGGTGAGGAATGGCTGACGCGGGATCAATTTATCGCTCGAAGTTTCAAATCGATGATCGATATTGGGCACAATCCACTCACCAGCTCTTTCATTGATGGCAGCGTTCTCAACAACAAACCATTTGCCGAAGCCGTGTCTGTGCTGTCAGATCGTCCCGCCTACCGCGAGGTGGACCGTAGGGTTATCTATATCGATCCCGATCCAGAAAGTGGCAAAATTGAACGCGGCGGTGCATTGCCCGGCTTTTTTCAGACGCTGCGCGCCTCCTTGTCAGACATTCCGCGCAACGAGCCGGTGCGCGATGAGCTCGCAGAAATCAACGAGATCAGCCATCAGGTCCACCTCTACCAGGAGGTCCTCAAAGCAACCCGTCCGCACATACAGCGCGCGATCGCTGGTATTTTGCCGGACGGCGTGCCGCTGCACCCGACACCCCATCAACTGGCCCAGTTGCGCGAAACGGCGAACGGACATGCTGCCCGCGACGCAGGCTATGCCTATGACGGGTACATTCAGACGAAGGTCCTGTCAGTTCTGAGCTGGATATCCGACTTGCTGGCGGACATCGCTCCGCAGGTCGCTCAACCAAGCGCGCGCGCGGCACTTTCGCGGTCTGTGGAAGACTGGGCACGGTCGGAGGGTATATTTCCGGTAGAGTTTGAGACAGGCGACCGGACGGATGAATTCTCGCCAAGCACCGCGCGCTGGGTCACCTTCCTCAGACGTTTTGATGTGGGCTTTCGCCAGCGCCGCTTAAGATTTGTGATCCGCCGCCTCAACGAGCTTTACGCGACATCAGATCAATCGGAGACGCCTCTCGACAGTCGTGGGCTGGACGAATTCAAGGGTGTTCTCTACCGGGCTCTGGAGCGGTTGCAGCGGAGAGATGCCTGCTCATTCTTTAAATCTGAGATTCACGACGAAGCCGGCAAGTTGCTGGCCAACACAGGGGGCAAAGCATCTCCGGAAGAACTAAACCCCCTCCTTTCAGAAATGCGAAACGCGCTGTCACTGGTTGAGGTGGACACGCTGCTGGATGATGAATTCTCGATCATGATCGTGAATTTCCTGCCTGACGAAACACGTAAGGAATTGATACTCGCCTATCTCAGCTTCCCGTTTTTTGATGTGCTGACCTTCCCGCTTCTTAGATGGCAGCCGCTTGACGATGTCGACACGGTGCTGGTTGCGCGCATCAGCCCGCAAGATTGCACAGCGCTCGAGACCCCCGAGACACGCACTGCGCTCAGGGGTCGGGAGCTGGGTCACTTCGGAGCGTTCTTCAGCCGCGAAGCGCGTGAGCATGATTATGTGTGGGGACGCTTGCACGCCGCTGAACGCCTGGTTGATTTTGTCGTCGACGCTGCCTCGTCCGGGCTGCAGACAGTCTCCATCAATGAAGAAGCGATCAAAAGCCGCTTGTTTCGGGCCATCCTCAAGAACGAGGCGGAGCACCTGACAAAAAGCTCAGAGCTTTTGCGCAACCTCGCCGACAGAACAGACACGCTGCTTGCCGGAGAGGCTACGGATACTCACTAGAGACATTCGGGTTTCGACCGGGACTCTAAATCAGATATTTGGTCGCATTTTCGAACCAAAAAAAGTCAGCAACTTTTGTTCAAAAATGCTTCAACAGATCATCCAATAGGAATGGATCTGCCTTTCCTCGGTGCATCCGGTTTTTTGGGCAATTCAATCGTCAAAACGCCCTTTTTGAAGCTCGCCGATACTTTCTCATCATCGACATAGGACGGCAGCGTAAAGCTTCGCTGGAAGGAACCATATTGGCGTTCTGTGCGAACGGCCTTTCCTTCCTCTTTTTCCTCGTGTTCATAGCGCTTCTCGCCTTTGAGGGTGAGCACGCCATCGTCAACGGTGAGATCAATGTCTTTCTCGTCCATACCCGGCAATTCTGCCTCGAGGGTAATGCTCTTGTCGCTTTCGCGGACGTCGATGTTGGGAGAAAGCGCGCCTCCATTAAAGAAGTCCAGCCGGTCAACCGGGCCACCGTCTGGCAGCGCTGGGGAATGACCGAAAAACCGATCGAAGAGATGATCCATTTCCGACCGAAACCCATGAAACGGTTCATGCCAGAGCGATGAACCAAATGGTCTTGTGATGGGAACGGAAGATGGCTTCCCGCCTTCCTGATCTTTGTCTGCCTGGGCCATTATGTACCTCCTTGCTCAATCTGCCCCGAGCCCTTGATAGAGAAATCTTAGTATGTCTGATACGGATTTCAATTGACTGGGGTCAATCCAGCGCCTCTATTTTTCCCCAAGCTCTGTCATCCAGGCATTGATATCTTGCCAGACCACTTCCCGTTGCAGATCACGCAGCAACATGTGCCACCCTTCCGGATAGTCTTTCGTGGTCAGAGCTTTCCCAAAGCGGCTGCGTATGTCACTGACGGGACCGCGGGGAACAATTTCGTCCTTGTCGCCATAGAGCAGCAAGGTTGGGGGCTTGACCGCCTCAATCGAGAGGTAGGCTGCTTCCATCAGATCCACCAATCCGTAAATGGCATCAATCCGTGTCTCTTTGATCACGAGAGGGTCTCGGGAAAAGGCGCGCAGCATCTCCATATTATCTGACGGCCAGCGCTCTAGCCCCTCACCTGTCAGGGTGTAATCAGGCGCGGTATGTGCCGCCAACCAAAGCGTGGTTCTATAGAGCGGATTCATGGTGGACCAGCCCCACACAGCCGGTGCTACCAGAACAAGCCCGTTAACATCGATGCCGCCGTCGCCAACAGCGGAGAGTGCCACTGCGCCGCCCATGCTTGTACCGATCACGAAGAGAGGTGTCTCTGGGTGGTATTCTTGCAAAAGACGGATTGCCGTTCTGAGATCACCTGTAAGCACGTCCGTCCCCGCCCACTTTCCATGGCCAGGGGCCTTACCGAAGCCCCTCTGGTCATAGGCGTAGAAAGTGACGCCGCGCTCAGCGAACCAGGTACCGGGCATCTCAAAGGCGCGGGAGTAATCGTTAAACCCGTGGACGCCGAGGATAATCGCTCTTGGCTCGGTCGCCCGCCAAACCCGGAGTGGCAGGCGCGCGGCGTCTTCCATGATGAGTGTGTCAGTCGCAAGCGCTGCTGACCGAACAGGCGTTCCAACGATGAGAGTCTGCGGCGCGCATCCGACAAGAAAAAGGATGGCGGCGACCCAGATCTTCATCGGATTACACGCTCTTCTTCAGAAGTTTTTTTACTTCTTTTCGCAGTACCGGGAGCACATCTGTTTCAAACCACGGGTTCTTTTTCAACCAAACATTGTTCCGCCAAGAAGGGTGTGGCAATGGCAGATGGGTCGGCATGTAATCACGCCAATGCTCGACCGTTTCCGTCAGTGTCTTCTTCTTGGTTTTACCGAGGTGATATGCCTGTGCGTATTGGCCGATCACCAGGGTCAGTTCCATATTCGGCAATGCCTCGAACAGCCTTTCCCTCCAGAGCGGCGCACATTCTTTTCGCGGCGGCAGATCGCCGCCTTTGGCATCCAGGCCCGGAAAGCAGAACCCCATAGGCACAATTGCAAGCTTGGTCGCGTCATAGAAAGTGTCGCGATCCATCCCCAGCCAATCGCGCAGCCTGTCCCCGCTTGGATCGTCAAAAGGCACGCCCGACGCATGAACGCGGGTACCAGGGGCCTGCCCTACGATGCAAATGCGTGCCTTGGTAGACACCTGCAAGACAGGCCGGGGCTCATGGGGAAGAGGTTTCTTTCCCCCATCCTCGTAGCACACCCGGCACTTGCGGATGTCTTTGACGAGCGAATTGAGAGCCCTGGCGCTCACGGGTAGTAGCCTCCCTACTCCGAAGCTTCGCGTACCATATTGCGCCCAATAATCATCTGCTGGATCTGGCTGGTGCCTTCATAAATCCGGAAGATACGAACGTCTCGGTAGAAACGCTCAACGCCGTAATCAGCGACATAACCCGCGCCACCGAAAATCTGTACGGCTTTGTCAGCAACCCTGCCGACCATCTCTGAGGCGAAATATTTGCAACACGAAGATTCAGTCCCGACATTTTCCCCGGCGTCGCGACGCTTGGAGGCATCCATGACCATGCAGCGCGCTGCATAAGCTTCTGTCTTGCAGTCTGCAAGCATGGCCTGCACCAGTTGGTGGTTGCCGATGGGCTGTCCGAACTGTTTGCGCTCAGCTGCATATTTGGTGGCGTCCTCGATGAGCCGTTCTGCCACACCGACACAGACTGCGGAAATGTGCAGGCGTCCACGTTCTAGCACCTGCATGGCGGTGACAAAACCTTTGCCTTCTTCTTCGCCCAGCAGACAACTGGCTGGAATACGCGCATTGTCAAAAATCACATCGCAAATATGTGCGCCCTGTTGGCCCATCTTTTTCTCTGATTTGCCGAGCGAAATGCCCGGCGCGTCTGCGGGACACACAAATGCTGAGACACCCTTGGCGCCAGGCGTATCGGGATCGGTACGTGCCATCAGGGTGAACATGCTCGCTTTCGCCGCATTCGTAATATAGCGCTTGGTGCCATTTACGATGTAGTGATCACCCTCACGGATCGCGGTTGTCTTGAGCGACGCTGCATCCGAACCAGCCTCCGGCTCGGTCAGAGCAAAGCTCGCGATTGCCTCACCCGTGGCAAGTTTTGGAAGCCATTCTTCTTTCTGATCCTGGCGTCCGTGCATGACGATGCCTTGGGACCCGATTCCGACATTGGTCCCGATAACGGATCGGAAGGCTGGCGATGTTCGTCCCAGTTCGAAAAGAAGCAGACACTCCTCCTCCATGGTGAGGCCGAGCCCGCCATATTCGGTTGGGATTGAAATTCCGAAGAGGCCCAGGTCACGCATCTCCTGAACGATCTCTTCAGGTACTTCATCATTTTCCGACACTTGATCTTCGATCGGCCGGAGCCGTTCATCGACAAACCGCCGAATGGTGGACAAAAGTTGATCGCGTGTTTCGAGATCAAGGGCCATGCGTTCCCCGCTAAGTCTTGTTGCAAAAGTTGCGGGACTTTAGGCCATGGAGCTAGCGGGCGTCAAAACACGGGCCTGCGACTTGCTCAGGTCCGATAATAGACAGACGCGCCCAATATGTTGGTGATCTGGCACCCACCATTGGAAAATGGCAGATAAATCATTTCATGGCGTTTGAAGCCATCTTGAAGCGCGCCATTGGGACCGGCCATGGCCACAGGCTGTCTTTGGTCCACAACCCACGCATATGTCTCGTGAAGCAGTTTGCCTGTCGGCAGGCCGTGAGACTCAATGGTAGAAACCTCTTGCCCGCAGACATTTACGCCAAACGCATTAATGACATCCTCGCCCATAATGCGAAAGCGGAAGGTCAATGGTTCGTGCTCGACTGCGATGACAAATAAATGTGACAAGCGCTTGGGAAGCGCAACAGGGTCAATGCAAGATGAACATGGCATGGGCATGCCATCTCGCGCCTTGTTCCAGAAATTATGCATCTCCCGGAGTGGGTCTGCTTCAAGCGCTGACACATCAACCGGCTTTATCTGGTCATTGCCAACTTTCCTGCGCAGGTCCAAAACCTCGCTGGAGTAGACAGACTCAACATCCGTTTTCTCGG
>Ga0189286_100098_pt1 | contig 58634 bp, 57 predicted proteins | sample UW69minimetaG_FD_130330 | JGI IMG/M metagenome (GOLD analysis project Ga0189286, IMG submission 130330) | Marine microbial communities from the Costa Rica Dome - UW69 mini metaG | ecosystem: Environmental > Aquatic > Marine > Oceanic > Photic zone | place: Costa Rica: the Eastern Pacific...
ACATATCCATCACTAAAGCCCATTTGTATGTTAGTTTCAAATTTGTAACTCATATGATTAAAGATAAGAATTCAAAAATTGAAAAGTAACACTTTTTGGTATTTTAGTGCAAAGGTCTCATTTTGTTATTAGGGAAAAGTATGTCAAATTCAGAAACTTTTAAATTTCTAAAGTGAAGAAAGTTGTAAATGTCAAAGCTAAAAACACTTTTAATGAACTCTTTTTTAGTTAGTTTTATAGTAGTGTACGCAAAGCTTTTATTTTTAATAACACCGATTGGATCTCCAATATCTTCAATCCGAAATACTTTTTCGAATTTTATTGTTTTTCCACTTCGCATTTGTGCTACAATCTGAAGAATAACTTCTTTGCCTGTTTGAGGACGCAATACAAAATTACCATTTCCTTTATTTATTAAACCCGGAGCCATTACTGAAATATTTAGAGCATTAGGCACTGCAATTTTTAGCGCATTGTCAATTCCACGATATACGACATTCATTTTTTTAAGCTCCACAATTGCTTCTGATTTTATCTCAGAGAATTCTTGAAATACGGCAGGTGAATCTTTCAATACACGATTTTCTTTAGATAATTTTTGATGTGAATCACAACTCATAAATACAGTAAAAAGTAACATAATTGAGATAGGAAATCTGTGCCTCATAAACTAGGATAGTTTTGCTTGATAATCGAGATTTAAATATTTCGACGCTTACTTCTGATACCATCTTATGTATTACAGATTTAATTAGAAGTTGTGGAATTAAAAACGTAAAAATAAAGAGTTTTATTTCAAATTTCTTCAAAACGACACAATCGCTATTTCTACTACTTTTCAATATGTAAATCATACGAAATAATAAACTTTAACAATTTCGTGTTGTTCAATTCGTTAAATTGGAGCTTGTTATTGCTATGTCTTTAAAATATCTCCACATAAACGAAAAACATCACAAGAAACAACTGATCATTTCGCATCAGCAAGTCATCATTTTAAAAAATTTCCTGACAGAACTTATGAAAAGTGAAGTATTGGTCATTAATACCAATTTGGGATTGGAAATCTATTATGAATCTATGTATGATTGCACGCAAATAATCAAGGATACCTTTGCAATTGTAGCGTGTAAAAAATGTAAAACTGAAGATAAATACCGTTTCTACGATTTCCAAAATGAACAAGAAATCCAATTGTTCATGGATACAGCTATGCAAAAACTTGCACGAATGCCTTTGTTTACCAGCTATACCAAAAGTATGCTAGGGCAACTCAACGCGCAGTTTGAAACCAACAGAAGACTTATTGGTCGATTGTTAGAAATATGGCATGAGGTAAGTAGTAATATTCGATACAAAGGAATTAATCTTCAAAAAATTCGCGACTTCCGAAATGATTTTCAGGCTGTTTACATCAATAATGTAGAAAATGATATTCTCAAAGAATTATTCATGGAAATGCTAGAAAAAAAGCATTTGAATTGATGCATGCGTACAATCTTTAATTCAAAAAAAGAAAGCGAACCGAAGTTCGCTTAAAATAATTTAACAGTTTACAAAAGATGGACATCCAAATACAGTTGGACAGGCATCACCCGTCAAGCATCTAATAACATCTTTAGTATTACAGGCATCTAATCGTGTAAAACCAGTTGATCTACTATCATCACCACCAGTAATTGCATTGTTTGCAAATGTAGAAATAGACTTTTTGTTTAACTGTAAAGCGGTAAGTTTTCTTTTTTTCATAATTTATAAGTTTATGGTTATCAGTGTAATACTACGTAATATCTTAGAAAGTAAGTTACGGGTTTACCGTAGTAATCTAATGTTTAAGAAAGTGTTTCAAGATGCATATTTTTCTAAGTTTCATTTCGCAGAACCATTCAAATTGACGACTTTTAATAATAAATTCTAAATGTTGAATTTTAAATTATGAATTGTATAATAATTAGAGTTCACAGAAAATTATGTGTCACAAAAAAATATTTGTGAATTCGTTACAAAAAGGGAACAAAAAGGTATTTTTAATAACCATTAAATAAATTGGCAGATTAACGAATCAACAACTAAGAAGTTGAAAAGTTTATGAGTTTACCAGCTTATTTTTTGATTTAAAAAGTATTAAAGACAACCCAAAACTCAAAACCCAAAACCCAAAAAATGATCCAGCATACATCCAAACTTCCCAATGTAGGAACGACTATATTTACGGTAATGAGCCAATTATCAGCCAAAGAAAATGCGCTCAATTTAGCACAAGGATTTCCAAATTTCCCTTCCGATCCTGTATTGATTGAAATGATACAGCAAGCTTTGCGCGAAAACTACAATCAATATGCACCAATGTCAGGTGCTAGTATTTTACGAGAAGCTATCGCCGAAAAGATGGAATATATGTATCATAGAAACTATAATCCAGATACAGAAGTTGTGGTGACAGCAGGAGCAACACAAGCTATTTTTACCATTGTAAGTGCCTTTGTACGTCCTAATGATGAAGTCATCATATTTACGCCTGCGTATGATTGTTATGCGCCTGCTGTGGAAGCACATGGAGGAAAAGTAGTGTCGATTCAGTTGAAAGGAAAAGAATTTTCAGTGAATTGGAATGAAGTGAGAAGCAACATTTCTTCAAAAACAAAAATGATGATTATCAATACACCACATAATCCAAGTGGCACAGTATTTTCAAAAGAAGATATGTTGGAATTAGCATCCATTTTAGAAAATACAAACATCATTCTGTTGAGTGATGAAGTTTACGAACACATTATTTTTGATGGTGAACAACATCAAAGCGCAGCCTTATTTCCCAAACTAGCCGAACGCACATTTATTACAGCTTCTTTTGGAAAAACATTTCACAATACAGGCTGGAAAATGGGCTATTGTGTAGCTCCAAAAGAATTGATGGATGAATACAAAAAAGTGCATCAGTTCAACGTATTTTCTGTAAATCATCCGATGCAAATTGGGATTGGAAAATACTTAAAAAAACCTCAGCACTATATTCAGCTTCCTGCATTTTTTCAAGAAAAAAGAGATTTCTTTCTCAATGAAATTAAAGATTCACGTTTTACATGGATACCTTCACAAGGAACATACTTTCAGGTATTGTCGTATGATGCCATCACAGACGAACAAGATACGGAATTTGCTAAAAGGCTCACAAGAGAACACAAAATAGCATCCATTCCGCTCTCAGTATTCAATACCAATAAAGAAGATCATAAATTATTGCGTTTTTGTTTCGCTAAAACGGATGAAACGCTCGAAAAGGCAGCTGCGATTATTAATAAAATTTAATACTTTGATATACCTATTGAAAAAAGCAATTGAATAACAATAATAATTAACAAATGAATAACACAAATTTTATGATGCTACTCATTTTCATGTAAATTATCTCAAGTAATTATGGATAACGTAAAAGCTTCTCAAAATGAGAAGCTTTTTTACTGATAAAAAGTATTTACATTTAGGCACCGTAATACTAGGCGAACTAATATTACAGTGCCATCTGTTAAAAGTCAAATTACAAAATTCAGGTTCTCGTGAATCACAAATTATGCTACCCGAAAAACCACTGCCTTTTAACTCTTAATACGTTAAATAATAAACTTTTTGAATTCTTTTTTAGTAGGATTAAAGTTTTAGTCTACATGCATATGTTAGTGCGCGTGACAAGAAGTAATACATAAGGAAGTTCTACTATTGCAATCTCCAATACGCGTAACTCCACCTACAACTTTTTGTGATTTTTTTGTTTCTAAACTAGCGATTGAAGCTTTAATTAATTGTAATGATTTTGTCTTTTTTGTTTTCATGGGTATTGATTTTGTGGTTAATAATTAGTTGAGATTAGTGTGCGTGGCAAGAAGTTGGACACATAGAGTTAAACGTAAGGCAACCTGTCCAAGCACGTGTGCCACCACCGACAATTCTTTCTTGTTTGCTAGCGTCTAAATTTGCTATAGAAGCTTTTACCAATTTCAATGATTTTACTTTGTGGGTTTTCATAAAAAAAATTTTTGAAGTTAATTAATTTTTGTGATCTCAAAATATGATTCGTATCTTATGAAAAAAAGAAAGTGTAGCGCAAGAAAACTAAAATTTTAAGGAGTTGAGGTAAGATATCAGTTTGAAAAATCTAAAAATTAGACATAAAAAATCGGAAGTATCGCTTCCGATTTTCAATTAAATTATGGATGCATAATTAATAACATTGTATATCACCACAATGCGAAATTAAAGCAGAATCGTCAATTGCAGAAGTTTCTGAACCACGTGTGCCGCCTTTCAGTAACATAGCTGTTGTTTCATTGATATGAGAGATAGTTTCTTTTTTTAATTTCATTTTTTGTAAATGTTTTACTTTCATAAATAAGTTTTTAAGTTAAATTGTAAGATGAAAGATAACCTATTTAAACCCTAAAATGTTAAAAATGGAATTCTTAAAAGACTCAAATTACTTAATTTGAGGTGTTATTTTTAGAAGTATTCTCAAGATTTTTAATATAATATGAAGGATATAGCTTTGTAGAGGCTTTAAAGTATTTTGTAAATGAATTGGTGCTTTTATAGCCAATTTCTTCTGCTATATGCTTTATAGAGTATTTACGAAATTTAGGATCTTCTTTCAAGCGTTTTAACACATATTTTATACGTAAATCATTCAAGTACTCATAAAATTTTTTCTGTTTGTATGTATTGATGATTTTTGATAAATAATTGGTATTGGTCTTTACTTTTTTGGCTAAACTTTGTAATGTGCAATTGCTATTTAAGAAAAATAATGACTCTTCTAATTTTTCTAATCGTTCTAGAATGGCTTCTACTTTTTTGTCTTCAATTTTAAATTCAGATTTTATTTTTTCTGAATTTTTGGATTCTATCGTGGCAACTAATTGCTCAAACGTTTTTTTGTTTTGTTTTTTTACTTCTAAAAATTTCCACACAAAATATCCACATAATGCTACTAAAAAAAGACTAAATAGTATAACGTACATAAGACTGTTTCTTAATTTAGAGGTCATAGAAGAAAGTAATGTATTCTCTTCTCGTGTAGTCTCATACAAATCTTTAATAACTTCTATATTTTCGCCTTCATTAGAAACTTTCAATTCAAGATATTTGGAAGTATATTCAACATATGAATCTAGATTGTTAGTAAGTTCATAGACTTTTGAAAGTGTTAAGTATATATCTTCTAGTTCTTGAGGATTATAAAGGATTTCTTTATTTTTTTTATTAACAATAGCTTCTGCATTTTTTAAAAAAGAAATTACTTCGTCATACTTTTTTAATTTAAAATAGGATTGTCCAATATAGTTGTAAATTTCAGCAAGTCTATTTTGATTATTCAATCCTTTCGTAATTTTTTCTGCTTTTTTTAAGTAGTCAATAGTAACATTAAAATCCTTTTTTAGAAAATATGCAATACCAATATCAATGTAAAAATAACTCACACCTTCATCATCGTTAATTGCAAGACTTTTTTGTAAACCTATTTTAGAGTATTTAAGCGTAGAATCTGGTTGATTTAAACGTAAATATGTGCCACCTACACCCATGTAAGAATTAATGAGAATCGTTTTGTTTTCAAAGTTATACTGTTCGGCCAATAAGGTGTTTTTTTTGTAAATTGAGAGTGCTTCTTCATAAAAACCCATGCGTCTTTTGATCTTTGCTATATTAGACTTAGCAACAATTTCATATTCAATAGCATTGATGTTCTTCGCTATATTTAAAGTATTTAGGTAATTTTCTAATGCTTTTTTATTATCTCCAAGGTATACAACGGCATTTCCTTTTGTTAGATAGACTTCTGCTAAAAAAAGTTGATTTTTTAATGCGGTTGCGGTTGCAATAGCAGAATCACAATGTTGAATAGCAAGTTCATATTTTCCCTCAATATTGGCAATTTTACAACATTGTGCATAGGCATTAAAAAGATGAATACTGTCTTGCTCTTTTTTACTTTTTGCAACTAAAATTTGAGCATATTTTTTTGCAAGTTCAGGATAGGAATATTTGTGTTGAACAATAAAATCAAAAATTTCTTCCGACGTAGCATCTTCAGGCATTTCTTGTGAAAATCCAGAAAGAGATGTCAATACGAAAACAATACAACTCCAAAATGTAATCACTTTGCGCATCATAAAAACTCTTTTTGTTAGCATACATATAAAGAAGCTAAAAATACTAATAATTAAATATAGTCGTCTTCTTTTGGGAGTTTTCTATATAAAAAACCTCTAATTAGAGAAGCTTTATGAAACATGCGTAAAGTAACTACTAATAGTTTGCTTACTTACAAGTTTCTGCATAATTTTTAATTGCATGAGTATCTCTATTAACAAGGCCAACATGCTTCGTCACTATAAATTCGAGTTTTTAAGAATGTTTAACATGTATCCATAGTACAATTTGAATCATGATACATATTTCCTCCTCTAACTTTGTTTGTGTTTTTTGGAGTAATTGAAGAAACGATCTCCTTTTCATAAACAAGAGCTTCTCGAAAGTGAACTATTTATTTGAATTTTCTTGCGGTGATGATTACTTTTTCTAAAATGAAAAAAAGCATTCTAAAACTATAGATGGTGATCATATATGTAGTTTTTAAAGAAAAATACTTTCATGTTAAAAGTAGTGACAATTCAAACAAGAATAGAACCTTCTCTCCATTTTTTGATAAAAACAGAAAAGCAATGCATAATCTCACGTGGAGACGCACTGCCCTTCAAAACAAACTTTACGTTTTAATACTTATTTCGGCATTTTTGCAAGCATGGTTTTTGCATTTTTATCGTTTGCGTCCATTGCCAATACTTTGGTGTAATATTTTGTAGCTGTTTCATAGTCTTTTATGCTAAAATAGGCTTCTGCAAGACTATCATAACTGTTTTTATCGTTTGGAAATAGTTTTGTGTTGATCGTAAACACCGTAATTGCTTTTTTATAATCTTTTGCACGAAGCAACACATAACCATATGTGTTTAATTCTTTTAAACTTTTAGAATACGGTTGTAATTTTGAAACAACTTTTTCTTGATTTTCCTCAATGTAATCACTTCCTTTTTTCTCAAATAAGTTGTGCAATTCCGTTACAATTTGATAGTTGTGCTCGTATGATTTTTTTCTGCAAATTCGAAGTAAATCCATCTCTAAACTTTCCACGGGATGTTCTACGATACGTCCTACTTCTTTTCCACGTTTGTTGAATACAATAAACGTAGGAACACGATGAATGTTCAAGCCTTTTTCCTCTCCATTAGGACTTTGTTTGTAACTTGCTCGCGCATTATTCACTCCAATTATACGTAGCTTTTCTTCTGGAAAATTGGCGGCTTCTAAGAGTTTCATAAACTTTGGAACTTCGCGTTTACTATCGCCACACCAAGTTCCCATAAAAATGGTAATATTATATTTTTTAAGCTTTCTTTTAAGTTTTTTAATGATCGTTGCATCAGGTTCATACGCTTCATAATTCTTAGAAAACCACGAGTTAAAAGAATTGGAAGTAAAACCTTCTTTGGTAATTTCACCCAATAACATATCACGACCACGTACATCTTTGGTTAATTGATTCACTGATTGTGCCAGTGTAAATTGACACATAAAAAGCATCAATAAAAAAGTAAAGAGTTTGTTCATTTTCTGGTTGATTTTGATTTCTGACTCAAAACTCTAACAAACCAAATGAGAAAACCAACAAAATGTACATAATGCATGAATGTATTGATAAAAAGCAATCTTTAAAAATCTATCTTTTTTTAACAATAATCGGAAGTTAATACAACAAAGCCCGTATTTTGTCCACATATATTTGACGAATTTTGGCTTTCTTAGTATTTTGACAGTTTGTAATAAGCGACGCAATGAACTTTTTTAATCATACCATTTCTAAAATCCTGATTCACATGCTGTTTTGGGCATTGTTCATTTTTGTCTCCTTATTTTACTTTTCAAATTATTATTGGGCAGAAAATCCGTTTCTGCAATATTTGTCCATTTTAGTCATCATTGTATACATAAACGACTTTGTGTTGTTGCCTTTTTTTGAAAAGAAAAAATGGTATACCATGTACATTTTACTCATTACTGCGATTAGTTTTTTTGCGACACAACTGTATTGTTATGTTTTTGCTGAATGTGGTTGTACTATTGTAAAATGTTTGTCGGATTATGTATGGCAAACCATTGTGCCAATTATCTTTTTCTCCTTTATTTGGATGTTATTCCGGTATTTGGAAAAGAAAGATGAAGTAGAAAGTATTAAGCAAAAACATGCGGAAATGGAATTGAAATTCCTGAAATCGCAGATAAATCCACACGTATTATTCAATAATTTAAACACGATATATTCGTATTCTATTGAAAAACCAGCACAAGTCCCTGAGTTGATTTTGATGTTGTCCAACAACTTGAAACATGTGCTGTATGAAAGCAATGTGACTTTTGTTCCATTAGAAAAAGAACTTACGTTTATTGACAATTATATTACATTTCAAGAAATTCGTACAGAAGGGATTAAAACGATTGAGTACCGAAAAAATATATTAGAAGATAATTATACAATTGCACCGTTATTGCTTATTACTATTATTGAAAATGCATTCAAACACAGTGTAATGAATACTACTATTGCTGTCACTATTGAAGTTTCTAATGGTGTACTGACCTGTATTTGCACAAATGAATGTGATGAAACTAAGAAAAGTGAAACCACACAAATAGGATTGCGAAATTTAAAGAAACGTTTAGACTTAATTTATAAAGACAAATACGAGCTGACTTTTAAAGAAGGGAAGTTATACATTGCTACCTTAAAACTACAATTAACATGAAACATCCATTAATAAATTTTAATCACGTGCTATAAATAGTTATTTTGGAAATTCCATCTGAAAGATAAAAAACAAACCCAACAAGCTGATGAACTGTATTATAATAGAAGATGAAATTCCTGCGCAACGTATTCTCAAAAATTACATTGCCAAAGTATCGTATTTGGAGTTAATAGGAACATTTAATGCAGCCTTAAATGCTTATGATACAATCAATACTGAAGAAATTGACTTGATTTTCTTAGATATTAATTTGCCTGATATTTCTGGATTGAGTTTTCTGCGAACACTTAAAAATCCACCTACCATCATTATGACAACGGCGTATCCTGATTATGCAGTGGAAAGTTTTGAATTTGAAACCATTATCGATTATTTGGTGAAGCCTTTTTCGTTAGAACGTTTCCTAAAAGCCATTCAAAAAACACAGCGTATTCAAACAAAAATTATTGAAAAAGAAGTCGAAAAATCAAGTTCAGAAACTTTATTCTTAAATGTAGATAAAACGTTTCATAAAATTCAATTTCAAGAAATATTTTATGTCGAATCGGAACGCAATTATTTGACTTTGGTAAGCAATCAACAAAAACTATCGTTTATTGGAACCTTGCGTACTTGGAAAGAAAAACTACCTGAACATCAATTCATTCAAATTCATAAATCCTTTGTCATTAATAAAGATCATGTCGATAAAATCTCAGGAAATGAAGTGTATATTCACGACAAACGCATTCCGATTGGCAGAACCTTTAAAGCAAAACTTTTTGAAGTATTGGACATTCATGGAAAATAAGTGGTAACTTTACAATACCGTTTTTTCAACATAATTATGATTGATGGAACGTGTTTAATTTACCAAAAATACTTACAGACTCATGGAAAGCCGAGAACTCAAAGTTGCACTTGTCCAAACCAATCTCATCTGGGAACATCCTGCGCAAAACCGAGCGCAATTAACAGAAAAAATCAACGCAATAACTGACACAGTAGATATTATTGTATTGCCAGAAATGTTTACTTCTGGATTTACCATGAATCCTGAAAATGTAGCCGAAACTATGGATGGGGAAACTATTGCTTGGTTGAAAGAATTAGCAAAAGCTAAAAATGCAGCCATAACAGGAAGTTTAGTTATTTCTGAAAATGGAAATCATTACAATCGTTTGGTATTTGTATTGCCTTCTGGAGATATTGAAACTTATGATAAAAAGCATACGTTTACGCTTGCTGGCGAACATGAAGTATACCAAGCTGGAACTGAAAAAACGATCATCAAGTATAAAGGTTGGAAAATTTGCTCACTGATATGTTACGATTTGCGTTTTCCTGTATGGGCACGAAATGTAGAAGACTATGATGTATTGTTGTATGTTGCTAACTGGCCAAAACCACGTGTCAGTGCTTGGGATGCGTTATTAAAAGCACGCGCCATTGAAAATATGAGTTATTGTATTGGAGTAAATAGAGTAGGGCTTGATGTAAATTCGCTGGAATATTGCGGACATTCAGCAGCGTATGATGTATTGGGAGCGCAACTTACCAATATTACTTCTGGCAAAGAAGAAACCGAAATTGTGACATTAGCCAAAGAACACATTGCAACATATCGAAGCAAGTTGAAATTCTTAGACGATAAAGACGTGTTTACCTTGAATTAATTATGGTATCGCTTATATAAACAAATCATTAAAAATATAATCTAAAAAGAAACTCATGGCTGAATTAATTGATTCGTTTGACTCCTATGGCGATTTTGACAAAAGCTCGTATTATATTTTTTGTTTTGATAAAATTGCTTCTATCCTAAGTTTAAAAACACCGCTTGATGAAACGAAAGAAAACATAGAAGCTGTTATAGAAGCGATAGATTTTCAGTCTCAAAACTTAGAAGTTGTTTTTAAAAATTGGAATACTGAAGATGCTAAAAATGCGGATTTTTCAAAAGATTTCCCTTTTCAATACTTTTTAAAAAGTGCTACAAAAAAGCTGCTCATTTGGATCTCATTAGAACATAATGAACTCGATATTGAATTTTACTATGATAACTTAGATTTAGCACTTGAACAATGGATTATTGACATGAATCATACCTTAAGAAGGAAATTTGGATTGGATAGAACACCTGTATTTAAAGTATTGTCAAGAGGTAATCGCGGCTTTTTTACAGAAGATGTGCGAACGGAAGATTTTATATGTGACATTCAATCTATGTACAATGATGATTTTAGTCCAGTGCATGATACGATAGAAGGAGCTTTAGCGCTTGAAAAAGCGGGACTTATTTTATTGCATGGCACACCAGGAACAGGAAAGACTTCATACATTAAAAGTCTAATCACGAAGCATCATAAAAAGAATTTTATCTTTATTCAGAATGAATTTGTAAATGAATTACTGCATCCAGATTTTATTTCATTCTTACTCAAAAATCAAAACTCAATCCTCATTATTGAAGATGCAGAAAAGGTATTGACTACTAGAGAACAACAAAATGAAAGTTCGGTAGTTTCAACCATTTTACAATTAACAGATGGATTGTTCAGTGATTATTTAAACATAAAAATCATTTGTACGTTCAATACAAGTATTAATAAGATTGATACTGCTTTGCTGCGAAAAGGACGTATGATTGCCTATTACGAATTTAAACCATTAGAGAAGGAAAAAGCAAATGCATTGCTCAATACACTAGCACATGAACCAACAGACAAAGCCTTGACATTAGCAGATATCTTTAACTATCAAAACACGAATTTTACACAAACAGAAAAAAGAAAAATTGGGTTTTAGTCTTACTTCAAGTTTTTAAGATCTTCAATGACATCCCAATTTGCTCGGATTTCTACCTTTTTCGGGAAATACTTTACAATTTCTGGTTGCTTATTTTTTAGATAATTTCCAGTATCCCATTTTCCATTTTTATTGGTATCATATATCACGCGGAAATACACAAATTGTGGATCAATGTAAGGGAAATTATAAGAATCTTGTGGTTCTGTAGCATATTGTTCAGCAATCAGTTCGAGCTTTTCATTGACAACTTGAATTAGTACAGGATATTCAGAACCACCATAGGTAAGTTGAATATTTCCATAGTCTTTATTTTCCTTAGTAATCAAGGTATAATTCAATGTGTCATTGATTTCACCATAAAAGTCAGTAATTGTTTTTGGCAACATTTGAATTTTGTAACGCTGATTCTCCTTTTTCTCAAAAAACACATCCAAACTATTATTCTTTTCATTCAATTTCGTAGTAAATGCCACGGGAATAGAATCTTTATTTTGAATGGAAATCGTGTTTTGATCAATAGCAACAATTGGTGTATTAGATATGACTTTAAAATCACCGTTTGGTGGAATATTTCCTCGGTAATTCACAGATAAATTCATGGAATCTTTTTCCATATCTTTAATTTTTACTGTGAAATTTTTACTGTATGCACCTTTAGAAACTGTAAATAACAGGGAATCGGTTTCTGGTTTTAAATTCTCAAACCAATAACGCAGTGTATCTTTTTCGGGATGACGTGTCGTTTTGAACCTAAAATTCTCAGGAACTTCTGAGTTGATAGTCACTTTCATACTATCTACAGGACCTTCATGCCCAAAAGCAATCATGTTTTTAGAAATTTGCGCAGGTCGTGTTGCTTTAAATTCAGGAATTTCTTTGAATAAAGTAATTGTATAAAAAGAGTCTGTAGGAACTGTAACTTCTTGTTCTACATATCCAATTTTATCTGTAAGTGGATTAAAAAGATAGTTGCTTGATTTATCTTTCAATGCAAGCATTTTGTATTTTCCAGCACGTAAATTAGAAAGCTTAAACTCTGTTAAGCTATCTAAAGTATTGGTAATATATGTTGGTGTCTTTTTATAAATAGTAGAATCGTTGTATGTTGAATCAATTTCATACAGCATTACCGATACAAATTTTTCAGGCTTTCTATCCAATGCATCTTTGATAGTTCCTGTAACTTCTAAAGAATCAATATAGGAACCTGTAGAAAAGACATACTTAAAATAATCATACGGGTTTTCCTCGTTATTATCTACAATACTTCGCCCAAAATTGAAGGAATAAGTTGTATTTGGTTGTAGCGTATCAAGAATTTGAATATCAATATACTTGCTTGAACTTCCTTGTGGATATATAACATAACCACCTTCTTTTATGGGTGGAGAAATAATCAACTGCTTCTGAATATTTTTGACTTTAATATATTCATCAAAATAAATACGGATTCGCTTTTCGTCAAAATTAGTGCTGAATTCTTCAGGTTGTGATTTTACCATTTTTGGCGGCGTTTTATCAGGTTCACCACCTGTTGGAAAACCACGCTTGGCACAATTGAACAATGACATAAGGATCAAAGTCACCAAAGAAAAATATATAAAACGTTGTTTCATTAACTGATATAAAATAATGCGCTACAAATAAACTAATTATTTTTGGTACTGACGAACGTTTTAACTTGCTATTGACATAGTTGCTACACTAATTTTGATATTTGGTATTTTTTGAAGTGCTAAAGTACAGGCTTCTAGTGTTGCGCCTGTAGTAATAATATCGTCTACTAATAGAATATGTTTTCCTTGTAATAGTTTAGTGTCTGTAATTTCAAATGAATGTTGTGCAGTTAACCAACGTGCTGCACGTTTTTTAAAAGCTTGTGTTTTAATGTTGTTTATTTTGATAAGAATGTCATCTACATATACCGCTTCTAAATGTTTGGCAAGTTCTTGTCCAAAATTAGTTACTTGATTGTATCCGCGCTTTTGTAGTCGTTTTTTATGTAATGGAACAGGAATGATGTAATCAATATTAGTGTACGTAGCTTCTTTTTTAAGTCTTTCACCTAGCATGTTTCCTAGAAAATTACCAACTTCTTGTCTGTCTTTATATTTTAAATGATGTATGAGCTGTTGTACGATTCCATTTTTCTTGTAATGTAGTAAAGCGGTTGCATTTTCAATATGAACTCTTCCGTAGAATGTTTGTTTTACAGGGTTTTCTGTATGTTTATGAAACTCCGTGAATGGTAAGTTGTGTAAACATTTAGTACAAATATCCTGTTCTTGATGCATCAACTTGTCAGAACAGCCCAAGCAAGTTGCAGGAAAAAAGGAAGAAAGAATATTATTTAATATATTTGCCACACGTAAAAGTACTACTTTTTTATGAGTGGAGCCACAAAAGATACAATTCAAAAAATACTATTAATTGCACTTGCTGCAATGACTTTATCTATGGTCTGCATTTCTGTATACAATCAGAACGATAATGAAAATGAAAAAGATGCGTATTTGGAAAATGAAAAATTACTTGTTAAAGAGGAATTGAAAGAAATTATCAAAAATTACGATCATTTAACCAAAGAGCATCAAGTAAAAACTACTGAAGTACTTGCCGAAAAGCAAAAAGTTAAAAAGTTGCTAGAAGAATTAGAGGACAAAGTTTTAGATTATAGTTCTATTACGAAATACAGAAGGGAAATGTTAGAATTGCGAAAGCGTAATCAATATCTACAACATGAACTTCATGATGGTATGTCTACAGGTCACATGCAATCCGTTTATTAAACAATTTTCTTAGTTCTTTCTTAAAAAGAAAAGAATCGCATAAAAAATGTGATACTTTCTGAATAATTTCTTTACTTCGCGGTATATTCAAAAATCAAACGAACATTAAGTAATAAAAATTTCCTCTATTGGATCGGTTAAAATTTTTCAGAGAAGCCATACGCGATATTAAAACCTCAGGAACTATTGTTCCAAGTTCTCGTTTTCTTACGAAACGAATGGTAAAAAGTATAAATTTTGATACTGTAAAAGTAATTGTCGAGTTTGGCCCTGGAAATGGAATTATTACCAAAGAAATTTTAAAAAGAGTACAACCTCACACAAAAGTAATCACCTTTGAAGTCAATGAAAAGTTTTTTCAATCACTAGAAAAGATAAAGCATTCACAACTAATTATTGAAAAAGTATCTGCCGAAGAAATTCAGCCTGTTTTAAAAAAATATGGTTTTGACAAAGTAGATTGTGTGGTTTCTAGCTTACCGTTTACAAATATTCCACAAGAAATTAGCGATCGTATTTTAAAAAATACCTACGAAGCTATGGAGGATGATAGTATGTTTGTTCAATATCAATACAGTCTTACCTATTACAAAAAACTCAAAGAAGTTTTTAACGATAAAGTGAAGTTATCCTTTGAAGCTTTCAACATTCCGCCAGCTTTTGTATATATCGCGCAAAAATAGCTTGTAGCTGATATCCAAACGTTTTATATTTGCGGCATGGCAAAACAAGACGATCAATTTAAGAAAGTAGTATCGCACGCAAAAGAATACGGTTATATATTTCAGTCGAGTGAAATTTATGACGGTTTAAGTGCTGTATACGATTATGCTCAAAATGGAGCAGAATTAAAGAAGAATATACGCGACTATTGGTGGAAAGCAATGGTACAAATGCATGAAAATATTGTAGGGATTGATGCTGCAATTTTGATGCATCCAACAACTTGGAAAGCTTCTGGCCACGTTGATGCGTTTAATGATCCTCTTATTGATAATAAAGATTCAAAGAAGCGTTACCGCGCTGATGTTTTAGTAGAAGATCACAGAGAGAAAATAGTTCAAAAAATAAATAAGGACATCACAAAAGCTAAAAAGCGTTTTGGAGATGCGTTTAATGAAGAAGAATTTCGTTCTACAAACCCAAATGTGTTACGTCGTCAAAAACAAGTTGATGAAATAAGTAACGAATTGGCTCGTGTACAGGAAGAAAACGATTTAGAAGGATTCAAACAACTAATTGAAGATTTAGGAATTGCAGATCCTGTTTCTGGTTCTAAGAATTGGACAGAAGTAAAGCAATTTAACTTAATGTTTGGTACACAATTAGGTGCTTCTGCAGGTAGTTCAACCAAAGTATATCTACGTCCAGAAACGGCACAAGGTATTTTTGTGAACTTCTTGAATGTTCAGAAAACAGGTCGTATGAAAATTCCTTTTGGAATTGCGCAAACAGGAAAAGCTTTCCGCAACGAAATCGTAGCACGTCAATTTATATTTAGACAACGCGAATTTGAACAAATGGAAATGCAATTCTTTGTAAAGCCGGGAACGCAAAAAGAATGGTATGAGAAATGGAAAGAAAACCGTTTAAAATGGCACTTGTCTTTAGGAATGGGTGAGGAAAATTACCGTTTCCATGATCACGATAAATTAGCACACTATGCAGATGCTGCCGCAGATATTGAATTTAATTTCCCATTTGGTTTCAAAGAATTGGAAGGAATTCATTCGCGTACAGATTTCGATTTAAGTCAGCACGAAGAGTACTCTGGAAAAAAGTTAAGATACTATGATAATGAAACCAAAGAAAGTTATGTGCCTTATGTGGTAGAAACTTCTATTGGTTTGGATCGTATGTTTTTGGCAGTATTCTCTAATTCATTAGTTGAAGAAGATTTACCAGATGGAACTACACGTACAGTATTACGTTTACCAGCTGTATTAGCACCAACTAAAGCCGCAGTATTACCATTAGTAGAAAAAGATGGTTTGCCAGAAATTGCCAGAGAAATCATGGATGATTTAAAATGGGATTTTAATATGGTTTATGAAGAAGGAAAAGACTCTATAGGTCGTCGCTATCGTAGACAAGATGCAGCTGGAACTCCATTTTGTATTACGATTGATCATGAAACAAAAGAAGATAATATGGTGACCATTCGTCATAGAGATACCATGGAACAACAACGTGTAAAAATTGAAGACGTACGTGGTATTATCAACAAAGAAGTAGATATGCGTACATGGTTAATGAGCATGTAAAACCTTATGCCAATTGACATAAAAAAAGCGATTGTAAGATGATTACGATCGCTTTTCTTTTTCACAAGTTTTTATTGATTCACTTTTTTAAAATCTATAACCTAATGAAATTCCTCCTCTAAATGTAAATTCAGGAGAATTGTCATCCAATCCGATGTTTCGTCCTCCACCGAAGGAAATTTCTAACATAAAACCTCTTCTGTTGACCCATTTTTTACCAATAGCTAAACCTATAGCGGCATCAAAATAATCTCTTTCTGGGTCATTAGCATCAAAAATACTATCATAATCTTCTCCAGAAGCAAACTTGGTAAATACTTCAGCAAATAATCCTTTGGCACCAAAATCTTCTTTGTTAAAAAAGTAAAATCTAAAAAATGGTGTTATAGCAAATTTTTCATAATATCCATCATCACTATCTCTGAAATTAAGAAATAATGAAGCCCCATAACCATAGTCAGTATCACTAACACGCTCATAACTAAGATCTATGGCTGAGAAAAAAGCTGCGTCGAAAACATCTAAGCGAAGTTCGTTTTGGCGGTTACCAACGCCATATTTATCATCTGAGTTTTTATCTTGTGCAAACGATTGATATCCTATAAAAAGGAATAATACTAGTAATTTTAATGTAAGGTTGTTTTTCATAATAAACGATTTTGTTTTGTTTGCTCCTTGGCGGACAATAATTATACCACTTTTAGATACAAAAACTGAAAAAGGTTGCGTTTTTATTAAGAATAAATTAAAATAAATTTGATAAAAAAACTTTCAAGTAAGATAAATAGAGGCTTTAATTATGATTTTGTGTATTTTAAAAAAATGCCTTTAGTTGTACATTTCCAGTATGAATTGTTTGTGAAGTTTCACTCTTTCGCCCAAAATAAGAAAGGTTTAAATCTAAAAACTTGGTCAATTTTTTCTGAATTAAAATGTTCCATGTAAAGTTAGTTCCGGGTTGCAAACCTTCTAACATTTGGTATCCGACTGGTGAAAATGCATTTCCTGAAAAGTTATTCTGAAAATAATTAAATTCACCATTTAAGGCAATTTTTTGCTGATTACTATACGCGAACGAAATACCAACTTTTTGTTGAGTTAAGGTTTCCGAATCACCAACGAGGTTTTCTTTATTTTCATACTTGTAAAAGACACTAAAACGACTGTTTCTACTAAATAAATACGAAAGTGTAGGTTCTACTTTGAATAGATTAATTTCAAAATTTTTGTTTAAAAAGTTTTCTGATATGCTTTCTGTTTTTCCAGTACTACCAATCAAATCGGTAAGCCAAAACTTGCCAATTTTGTGTGTAAACTGCAACTGATGTGAAGTATTGATATTTTCTTGTGAACCTACAGAGAGTAAGTTTTTCGATTTTGCATTCAAATACGTATATGAAGTTGTGTATTTCTGCTTTCCACGATTGAAAAAGAGTGCATTCCGCAAGGTTTGACTCAAGCCTAATACATTGTCGCCTTCTTCATCGTCAAACGGATTAAAATTGAAATTATCATTTTCACGACGAATCTTTCGATCAATTAAAAATGATGCTTGATTGTAAAAATACGATATAAATTTCTTAAAGCCTTTAGCGTTACTTGTATTCCATTGCGAAGGATTAAAGGTAACGACTTGACTAAATTTGTTTTGATGGGTTTTAATGAAAATCTGATTGGGAAGTAAAACGCGAACATAAATAGCTTCATCGGGAAACTGTGCCAATTCAAATTCATTCAGTTCTTGAATACCATTATTGTTATAATCGTTCCAAGTGTACACACCTTGTCCGGGATCAACTTGTACGTAGGTAAATTCCTGTTGCGGTAAGGTTCCTGAATTGGTTTCGTACACCGCATTTAAGGTGACAATTTTATTGAACAATCGCTGTTGATATACCAAACGCGAATTCAACGATTGTTCGTCTTCCAAGTCTTCATCTACTTGGTTTAAGGTCCTGTAATTGACAAATAATGACAATTGTGTATTTTCATTCTGAATCAATCGTGATTTTAAAAAGTAGGTATTTGAAGTATTTACACGTTGCAGCAAGTTATTACGCAAACTATCATTCACACGATAGGTATACCCAACTTCAGCATGAATTTTTAAACTATCTCCAACGCCAATAAATCCTGTGTAAGCTTTAAATCGCTGGCTTAATGGTGTAAATGATTCCGTAGCAATTTCTTTTTGTTCGTTACTTTCCAAATCGACACGTGTACCAATCCAACTTCTATCAAAACTATAGGCAGAACGTGCAAACAAGCGTAAGAAATCGGAAGTTGTAGTATTTGTTTCATTCGTTAAATAACTTCCGTTAGATTGTACTTGTAGCTTTCCAAACTTTAAATTGGATTGCAATACATGACGATTTCCTGTAGCATTGTTTTGAAAGTCTAAATATTCAAAGCGATACTGTGCGGTTCCATTTTCTTTATTAGAAAAGTCTAATCCAGTAGTTAAAAATTGCTGATTTCCTATATTACCGATGGTATTATCTAAGTTCCAATCACGATTAAATTCAATAGAGTACAAACGCTCTATGGTTTGAAACTTTTCATCAATATAATTGAAATCTACAAAGCTTTCTACTCTCCATTTTTTATCTAACAGTCGTTGTTTTACACGAACTTTAGCCGCCAATCCTTGATTGTTATCATCGTCCAAAGACGAAAATAAATTTTGATCATTATTGCTAAAGCCAACTTCAAACTGTAGATCTGTTTTTTCACTCGGTGTATACGCTCCATTGATAACTGCAACCTGAGTTTTGGTTGGAGAAACTAACTGAATAATAGGTTCGTAATTTCCTTGTTGCACACCAGCAATTGGCGAAATATACTCATAAATACGACCGTTGGAAGCTGTATTGGATAGTACATAATTTCCTTGATTATTACCGACAAGTGTAAAACGAACATCAAACAAGGTATCATCTGGATTGTTAGAAAATACAAAGACTTCCATACCGTCAATGGTTTCTTTTTTGTATAAAATCCTATTTTCCGAAAAGGCTTGTTCTACCGCAGAAGGCGCGGACATTAACTGCTGATTGTCTCCTGCATCTCGTAAAATTTGCACTTGTTCTTCAGATAAATTCTGCTGAATTGGTTGATTCTTAGAATCATTTTCAGAATAAATATATCCTGCTACTTTAAACTTATCACGTTCATATTGTGCACCACCATACGCTACAAATCGTGTATAGTTGTTATCGGTAAACTGATATTCTACCGTAATACGCATTTCTGAGGTAATTGGATAACGAGACGTAAACGTAATTTCTCCTGCATTATAATCAATCACATAATCGTTGTTTTCGCCACGTTCTACAGGCAATCCGTTAACGTATACGGTTTCACTTCCAGAAATGATCAAAATAAATAATTCTTCGTTTGGACCTGTCAATTTATAGGGACCTTGATTTCCTTCTTGGCCTTGAAATCTACTTTGTGTATATCGACCACGAACCAAAGCTCCAGAAGCAAAAAGTGTGGTTTTACTATTTTCTCCTGGCAAGGTGGCTGTAATACCAACACCTTGCACTTTTTTCTGAAAACGCATAAAATCGGTTGTAGTATTTTCTAGATTCACGTCTCCAGCACGAATTTTCCAGTTTTTGCTTTCGAGTTCAATAAATACTTGGTCAAACTCATCCAAACGTTGTGAATAACCGCTTTCTTGTATCGGAATATTGGCATCTTGAATGGAAGCACGAAGCGTAACATTTTCAGAGATTTTTCCAGAAATCTGTAAATCTAGCTCAGAGTTCAATACCGAATTTTGATTATTTCCCACAGTGACACCTCGCGAAATACTTCCAGACGTATTCAAACCATCAAAAAGGCGTGTATTTCTTGGTTCTTTATTCGATCGAAGCGAGACAATTTTATCAATATCAATCGGATTTTCGACAATGATGTTCTTATTAAACCCTGTATATTTTTTTGTTAAAAATTCTGGGTATTTGTTATAGCTTACGCGAATGGAATCGGTATTGATTTTTGCCAAATCTAAATACAGAATAGCTTTTGCAAAATCAATTCGGTAGGCTGTGGAATCAATCTTTTTATTTTTCTTATCTGTGATTTTGAATTGAAACGGATTAATACTCACCGAATCTAGCACAATAGAATCTTTCACTGCCACTTTTTTGACACGGCGATTTTCTGTTTGTCCCTGTAATTGCACAGTGAAAAACAAGCCGATACAAAAAAATAGAAAGAGTGACTTCATCTACAACTAAACTAATTCCGATCAAAAATATTTTAATTTTCGCAGGAAAAGAAGCTTTTTAGTCGAAACGACGCTTTTCTCTTGACAATATCATTGTTAGAAAGTACTTCTCAATACAATTTTTCGTTGGAAAACCACACGAAGTGATAGTTTAAACTTTATATAAAAAAACGATTCTTACTAAACTCAAGACCTAATTCAATTCTGTAGCTACAAAATTTTCGCAAAAGTCTTTAATTTGAATTCTCGTTTTTTTGAACGCATTAAAAACTTGCTCTTCTGAACCAGTCACTTTTGAAGGATCAGAAAAGTTTTGGTGGATGCGTTTGGCATTTTGACTAGGAATGTATGGACAGTTTTCATGCGCATGATCGCAAACTGTAATTATAAAATCAAAATTTATATCCATATATTCTGAAACATCATTTGAAGTATTTTGGGAGATATCAATGCCATCTTGTTTCATAATGGCAACAGCTTTTGGGTTGACACCATGTATTTCAATTCCAGCACTGTAAATAACGGCTTTTTCTTTTGTAAAATGTGTTAGGTAACCATCTGCCATTTGACTACGGCAAGAGTTTCCTGTACAAAGTACGAGTACATTTTTCATAATTTTATAGTAGGTTGAGGGTTGATTACATCGTTAATTTTAAAGAACTTTTTTAGCTATTAGGCGTGAAGTATTTTAAAAATTAACGCTTTAATGTCGGCAAATGTAAGCAGAAGAAAGGGTATTCTGTGCAAAAAACACAGTATTTAACATAAGTGTACTAAAACTGTTATAAACTTAATAATCAGTTATTTTTGGTATTAACTTGTACTTTTACAAAGAAATCATTGATTTTTCTACGATACTGATTCAGTAAATCCAAATCGATTGCATAAAAGGTATTTTTGCCTTGTTGTTTTTGTTTAAGCAATTGAATTCTCTTGATTTCGGAGAGGTGTTGAGAAACTGTGGGTTGAGCGAGTCCTGTAGCTTTTACCAAGTCGTTACAATTGCAATATTCATTTTTGCTAATATGCTGTAAAATAGCAATACGCGCTGGATGTCCTAAAACTTTAGTAATTAAAGCTGTTTCATTTTGATACTCGTCGAAAATGTGATTTTTTGTAATGCCCATAACGTAGGTTGTAACGTGATATTACAATAAAGATAAAAAAAGCTAGAAATATTTCTAGCTTTTGATATGTTTATTTTCCAAACAAGTCTTTAAAGAAACTTTTTGTTTTTTTGGAAGCTTCTTCTAAGGTTTCTTTTGCTTCTTCTGTGAATTCTCCCAAACGTTCGCTGGCTTCTTCTGCAAATTCGCTTACTTTCTCAGAAACGTTTTCTAAAACTTCTTTGGCCTCTTCGCTAATTTCAGCGAATTTATCTTTTGCGACTTCTTTGTATTCGTCATATTTTTCTTTGGCATCTTCTGCAAAGTCGGCTGCTTTTTTCTGTGCTTGTTCAGCGTATTCAGAAAACTTTTCTTTTGCTTCCTCAGCAAATTCAGAAGCTTTTTCCGTTGCTCCGCCTAATGCTTCTTTGGCTTCTTCTGTAAATTTAGAAGCCTTTTCTTTTGCTTTTTCAGCATATTCAGTAGCTTTCTCCTTAGCATTGTGTAAAGAATCTTTGATTTCATCTCTGACTTCTTCTGCTTTGGTATCTCTGACTATTTTTGCTTTATGTACTTCTTCTGGTTCTTTAGATAAATTATCGTTGTCTTCACTCATGATTGTTCTTCTTTTGATGATACTTAATTAGTTTATAAGATCACATATTTGTTACAAATTAATCGTCAAAAATATCTATTGTACACTTTAATTTATAGTAAACATCAGTGTAAGCGAAATTTGTGTGTCTACTGGAATTCCATCTTTTTTACCAGCTTGGGTAACTTTTTGCTTTTGAAGTACTGTTAAAACATTATTCTCTAAACTTTTGGTTGCAGCTCTAATTTTAATATTTTTTAGTTGTTTGTCTTTTGTAACTATTAAGCGTACCATACATCTATTTCGACCTTTATTTTCTTTAGAGGCATCAACAATTTCTAGAACTTCTGCTTGTATTTTTTTAGTAAAGTCTGATAGTTTTACTCTATTTTCAATAATAGGTTTTTCATTTACAGCAGCATAAAGATATGGCTTGTCTTTTGTGGCTGAAGTAGCTTTGTTAAAGGTAATTATAGAAAACTTGCTTGTGTTATTTGTGATGAGCGGTTTGATGTTTTCATTGAAATTTCCGATATTTTTTTGTTGCATCTTTTCAATCTCTTCTTTGTATGCATAAAATAGTTCATTGCCAATTTTCTTTGCTTTTAACTCCATGCTGTACATAGTGCCCTTGGAGTCTTTAAAAAAGATGCTGATGAATGTTTTTTTCTCAGCATTCATTGTTTCTCGTTCAAACATCAGCAAATATGGTTTTATCGTTGGTCGTTTTCCATAGGTTTTCATTTTTTTATCAAATTCAGCAAAGAGTTGTTGTGGACTTGCTTGCAAATGTTGTCCATAACGAAACTCAATTTTTTTATAATCAGTTTCATCACTCGCCGTAAATATTTTTTTCAAATCTTTTGCGTCACAAAAAAAATCATAAAAAGCCTGCGCATTTTTTGTATTGATGATGTTGGTGAGTTTTGTAATGTCTTTTTTGATGATTTCTTCAATTTGTGCTTGTCCAATCGTACAAATTAAAAATAGCAAGAGCGGAAGTTTTTTCATTTATCTATTGATTTTGGTTCAAAAAATTGGTAGCTTTTTAAGCATCTTCAAGATAAAATAAATTATTTAAATGCGTCATCATTTGGTTCCCAAAGTTCAATTTTGTTGCCTTCAGGATCTACAATCCAGCCAAACTTTCCGTAACTATATTCTTCAATTTCTCCAACAATCGTGACACCTTCTTCTTTTAATACTGCTAGAAGTTCCACTAAATATTTAACTCGAAAATTCATCATAAATTGTTTTTCACTTGGCCGAAAGTACTTAGTATCATCAGGAAATGTACTCCATTGTGTAGAACAATCGTTTCCTTTTTCATCTTTCCACTAAAATGTGCAGTCATAATCGTCTACCGGTAAACCTAAATGTTTGCCATACCAATTTTTTAGTCCTTTGGGATCTTCAGTTTTAAAGAAAAATCCACCTAAACCTGTTACTCTATTTTTCATTTGTTCGTTATTTAATTGTTATTCTTATTCTTGTTTTTTGTGTAGTAGTAATGCAGAAAGTAATGAAATAATAGTTCCAACTACTAACACTAGCATCAGGGAAACAAAGAAAATAATGATTGGATTTTTAAATACTTCGCTTTGTTTTAATACCGTTTCTTTATCAATTTGCACAATTACTTCTGGTAAATTTTGAGTTTCTAATACACGGAACTCATGTGCAATATAGCTTTCTGGGAATTCAGGATTAATGGTAGATATATAAATAGCATCAATCAAGCCAAAGGCAAATGCTGCAAAGCAAACAATGCTGAAACCAACCACAAATGCAGTTTTGAAATCAATTTCTCCATCGAGGCCATGATTTTTGTAATGTTTAATTCCAAAAAACACAAAACTTAAGGAAGCTACAATCGTAAGATATCCAATAATTCCATGTGTTTTAAACGCTAATGCATATCCAAAATAAAGTGCTGACGAAAAAAGTATAGCTGCTAAGATAAAACTGTAAATACCGTATTTGAGCACTGTGCTTTTCATCTCTATGAAGTTTAAAATTTGATACTTTAAAACGAGCATAAACAATGAAATAGTATATGGATACAAATGCTAACTCGTTTTTACTAAGGTAGCAATTTTTGTATGTCAGAACTATTGTATGCTATGGATATCTTAGCGTGAATGCTAACTACTTTTTCGTTGTAAAGTCAACATTGTTAGTATTGACATAACGATACCAAGAATAAAAACCATAGAAAACATCAACAAAGCACCAAAAGCAGGTGTTACATAATTTTTCATCATTTCTTTGGCATATGCAATGTCTTTCACTTTTTGTTCAGCAGGTATGTTAGAAGCATTGATTTCGTCCATTTGATATGCTAAATATTTTTTAAGGAATTCAGGGTAAATATAATTTACAAATAGGTAATCAATAATCGTAAAACCGATAGCGTCACATCAAGTAATTATGATGTCAACTTTAAATCTTAATTTAAAGTTTACGGAGTCATTATTTTTTGTGATCCCATATCATTTGATACCAAAGTATACAGGAAATAAACATTTAACCATGGTTGTATAACCAATGACTTCTTGTATTTTAAATGATAATCTTTCACCAAAATAGAGGATAAGTAAGAAAACAATTTTAATGACAGTACCCCACTCAAAGTATGAATTTTTCAAAAACCAGCCAATATTTACTTAATTAAAACAAAACCAGCAATGCAATGATAAGCGCTCCAAATATGAAAATGGTTTTTTTTCATACCTAAATTTAATGAAAATACGCTTTGAATTTATCTATAATGGTTTGTGCTAATTTTTCTTTACTTTCTTTAGTCCAACCAGCAACATGAGGAGATAGTAATACATTTTCTGCTTGAATCAGGTATTGAAAAGCTGTAGGCATTTGATCGTCAGTGAATAGATTTTCAAACGAACTTTTTTCATATTCCAATACATCTAATCCAGCACCTAATATTTTTCCTGATTGTAAAGCTTCCACCAAGTCTTGTGTAACGACACTTTTTCCGCGTGCAGTATTGATGAACCAAAAATTATGTTGAAATGCTTCTATAAACTCTTTGTTGATCATATTCTTGGTCAGTGGAGTTTGTGGTGTGTGTAAACTTAACACCGTAGCGTGTTTTTGCAATTCAGATAATGAAACCTGTGTTGCGTTTTCATCGCCGATACCGTCTTTTAAATCATGAAAAAGAACCTCAATATCAAAACCGCGCAACTTTTTAGCAAACGCTTTTCCCATATTTCCATAACCAATAATTCCTACAGTTTGTCCATCGAGTTCTACACCGCGATTGGCTTCTCGTAACCATTTGCCGTCACGGACTTCACGATCTGCTTTGTTGAGTTTGTTGAACAATGATAGCAGCATTCCTAGTGCGTGTTCTCCAACAGCATTCCGATTGCCTTCAGGTGCAGAAATCAGTTTGATACCTTGTACTGCGGCAAATTCACAATCAATATTTTCCAATCCAGCACCTACACGACCAATAAATTTTACATTGGTAGCTTTTGCTAGAAATTCCGCATCAATTTTGAAACGACTGCGAATTATAAAACCATCGTAGTTATGAATTTTGGCTTCAATTTCAGCTTTATTAGACGTATAATCTTCATGATTAATATGTCCAAGTTCTGCAAATTGTGTAATTAGTAACGGATGATTTTCGTCAAGGTGTAATATGTTCACGCGTACTATATTTTAGGATATTCAGTTTGAGTTTTTTCATGTTGTACATTCCCCGTATGTGCTGTGGTGAGTTTTTCAAAAAGTAATAAATGTACTTCTTCATCATCTTTAGTGGCAGGGCAATGTTCTACACCTTTAGGAACTACAATAATTTCGCCTTCGTTTACTGTAACGGTTTTGTCGCGGAACTTCATGTATAAAGTTCCTTTAATCACTTGAAAAAGTTCGTCTTCATCATCGTGTTTGTGCCATACAAATTCACCTTGAATTTTAGCAAGGATTACTTGCATATCGTCAACAATAGCAATTTGACGAGGATGCCATTGCGTGTCAACGAGCTTAAATTTGTCTTTGATATTAATTGCATTCATGCAACTAAATTACGAGATTTTACAATGTTTTCATCATAATATTGAAAACAAAATCTTCTCGTCCTATGGTAAATGATTGTGTATGATGTTTGTGAAAGTCGTTTGCTTTGTAAAAATTTAGCGCACGTTGATCTGTATGGAGTTCTTTTAACCAAACATGTTTGATGCTAAGCTTTTGAATTTCTTCAAAAAAATCTATTTTCAATTTTAAACCGTTTCCTTCTGAAAGATAATCTTTTAGTATATATATTTTTTGAAGTTCAGCGGCTTCAGTATAGTTTGAGTTGGGAACAGGAATATCCTTTTTTAATTTTGCATAGCCTACAGGAAGCGTCTTTACATACGCAATCCAAAAAACATTATCACTCCTTTCAATGGAGTCTGTCATTTTTTCTATGGAAAACTTTTTATCAATATACAGTCGTAGTTCTTCTTCGGAAGCAAATAAATTACCAAAGGATTCAGAAAAGTTAATTTTTGCTAATAATGATATAAATTTTGCATCTGCGGGAACCGCTTTTCTTATTGTATGATTTTCCATTCCTTTTTGAACCTTGAATTCGATAATTGTCGGTTTAGTGTTGTTTTATGTGCTTGATATTTAAGGTTTTGCAATTTTTGCTTTGTTGAGATATGTTTTTGATTTTCAATGCGCTAATTCGATAATCACGGTTTACATCTCTTTTTTCTCCACAAATTTAGTATTTCATTTGTTTCATCATTAACGATTTAAAAAATATAATATTATGAAAAAACACAGTAAAAATTTAAAGTTAAACAAATCAGTAGTATCAGAATTAAGTATTGAAAAAGCAGGAGCTGTTAAAGGGGGAAAAACAGGGGCTGGAACATTTTGCTATACTAATCAAGTAGGTTGTTTAACAGGTTGGGGATGCCCTAATGAGTCAGTTGCAACACCTTGTTAAGATACATTCCAGTGTAATGAAGCGGACTTCGGTTCGCTTTTTCAAATTATTTTTAAAAAGTAAAAAATTATCCATGAAAAAACAAATTAAAATATTAAAGTTAAACAAGACAAAAGTTTCTGAGCTTAGCGTGTCTAACGAAGCTGAAGTTAAAGGAGGAAAAAGTGGAAATTTAGAAGATTGTCCAACTGAACTATGTTTTTCTAGACCAGACAGAGATTACAATTGTGGTATTTCTATCAACAACAACTGTTCTATGTTTGTAATATGTAATACAGTTGGATAAGAATTTAGAGTGAATTGGAGGATTCGCTTTTTTTCAATGACAAGAGCGAACTTCGGTTCGTCTTTTTTATATCCCTATGATTAATTTAGCAATAAGGAAGTAAATTAAAATCCCGAAGATATCATTGCTTGTGGTAATAAACGGTCCTGTGGCAATTGCTGGATCAATGCCTCTTTTGTTTAAGAATAACGGAATAAACGTACCGATAATTCCCGCAACAATAATGACTGCAACTAATGAAACAGATATCGCTAAAGCTTCGACAGGATTTTCTTTCCATATCCAAACTACTGCAAATAATATAATGGCTAAAGCGAGTCCGTTTAATAAGGCTAGAAGCATTTCTTTCCACAATCGGTTATTAATGCTGCCTTTGATGTCGTCATTAGCTAAGCCTTGTACGATAATTGCACTCGATTGTACACCCACATTTCCTGCCATCGCCGCAATTAACGGTGTAAAAAAGAAAAGAATAGAGTAGTTTTCCAGCATTTTATCAAAACCTTCCATAATAGCTGCAGCACCAATTCCTCCTAATAGTCCTAAAAATAGCCAAGGCAAACGTGCACGTGTGAGTTCCCAAATACTGTCATCAGCTTCGACGTCTTGCGTAATACCAGCGGCTAATTGATAATCTTTTTCGGCTTCTTCACGGATAACATCTACAATATCATCAATCGTAATACGTCCTACAAGTCGTTTCATCTCATCGACTACTGGAATGGCTTCTAAATCGTATTTGGACATGACTTTAGCAATATCTTCTGCTTTGTCATTTACATTTACATAATCTACTTTTGGAATGTACACATCTTTGATATGTGCTCTAGTAGAAGTAGTCAATAAATCTTTAAGTGAAAGTCTTCCCTTTAAAATTCCATCATCATCAATTACATAAATAGAATGTACACGTGTTACTTCTTCTGCTTGCTTGCGCATTTCTTTTACGCAGGTCAATACATTCCAATTTTCATTGGCACTCACCAACTCTTTTGCCATCAATCCACCAGCAGTATCTTCATCATAACGAAGTAATTCTACAATTTCTTTGGCGTGTTCTTTATCTTCTAGCTCCGAAATTACTTCCTGTCTTCGTTCGTCAGGAAGTTCGTTAATAATGTCTGCTGCATCATCCGTATCGAGTTCGTCAATTTCTTCGGCAATTTCTTTGGCAGAAAGATTTTCTAGAATTTTTTCACGTACATCATCATCAACTTCCGTAAGAATATCGGATGTTTTTTCACTGTCAAGCAGTTTTATAATATACGTTGCTTCTTCAAGTTGTAACTCATCAATAATCTCTGCAATATCGGCATAGTGCAACTCTTCTAACAATGTTAGAAGTACCGAGTCTTTACGTTGCTCAACATGGCTTTGCACTTGCGCTATGAGCTCATCAGTGAGTTTAAATGGAGTCATTTGCTATCTTGATGGTTAAATCTACGAATCCTTGAACACTTAGTTGTTCAGGTCGCAGTCCAAAGATAGTATCTTCTTTTAAATTATCGGACAGATTGAATGTTTTTAAACTGTTACGAAGTGTTTTTCTACGTTGTTGAAACGCCATTTTTACCACTCTAAAGAACAATTTTTCATCACATGGAAGTGTGTAATCTTCTTTTCTTATGAGTCGCATCACACCAGAATCTACCTTTGGTGGCGGATTAAAAACACCTGGTGGCACGGTAAATAAATATTCCGCATCAAAGAACGCTTGTGTCAATACTGAAAGAATTCCATAGGTTTTGTTTCCATGCGGCGCACAAATACGTTGTGCTACTTCTTTTTGAAACATACCACTAAATTCAGGAATTTGATCGCGCATTTCAAGTGTTTTAAATACGATCTGCGTAGAAATATTATACGGGAAGTTTCCAATAATAGCAAAAGGTTCGTCCTTAAAGGTTTTTTTGAGATTGTATCTTAAGAAATCTTCTTCCAAAATACGATCCGATAGCTGCAAATAGTGTGCTTGCAAATATGCAACTGACTCTGTGTCAATTTCACATACATAAGTTTTGATTGGTTTTTCAAGTAAGTATTTTGTTAAAACGCCCATTCCAGGACCAATTTCTAAGACATTTTCATAACGGGTGAGTGTCAACGTATCTGCAATGCGCTGTGCAACCTCTTCGTCTTTTAAAAAATGTTGTCCTAAGTGTTTTTTTGCTCTTACTTTATCCGTCATTTGTTATTGTATTGTGTTGATTTGAGCTATTAAAAACGCTTCAATTTCTTGTTGATCTTTTTTGGAAAACCATGAAAGTTCTAAGTCGTATTGCTTTCCATCTTTTGAAATTACATACGGTTCGCTTCCGCCTTTACTTGGATGATACGATTTTAATTCGTCAAACTTCTTTTTGAAACGATTGGTACGTATGGTCGTCGCCGAAAGGGTAATTTGTGGTTTTCCTCGTAATAGAATGATCAAAATTAGTAATAAGGAAATAATACCGACTAAGATATTGACAACATATTCAATAACCACAAGGTTTTTGCGAAATTTGATACTTAAAGTTTCTGCGATTTTATCGGAAAGTTCTGTGGCGATATAAAAAAACACACCGATGACTGCAATGATTAAAATTGCTTTGACAAAGTAAGCAAGTTGTGAATAATATTTTTTCTCTTTCATCTTCGTTAGGCTTTGAAATCTTCTATGATCTTTAATTCCGTACGGAATCCCAACATCTTATCTGCAAATTTTTTCATGCCTTCTTCTCGTAAGCGTGATGCGTCTTCTTCGTAATATGCATCTAAATCTGCTCTAGATTTTGCAGTGTATTGTACAGAATAGGTAGTTCCGCCAGTTTCTTCTTCTACTAATACTTGAGAAAATCGGGCTTCGGTAAATTTTCCTGTGGCTAAAACGTCTGGAATGTGTGTTTTCATCCAGCTTAAAAATTCTTCGTGCGCACTGTCTGCAATGTTGATAGTTACATTATAAATGTACATAGCTATGTTTTGAAATAAAGTGCAAAATTACGGTTTTAAGCGGAATAAAGTGTGTATTATTTGTTGAATTCAAGTTATTTAAAACAATTTTAGCTACGATTTAATTCACAGCATCACCGCGAAGTCTACGATATGATTTTTGCGCTTCTACGTAATGAATACTGTCTTGATGATTGAAAATGATTTCTTCAAAGAATTGTTTGGCTTTTTCAGGATCGTCAAAGTGATTGAGATAGAGTTTTGCTATTGCAAAGTATGCGTCATCAACCAAAATATCATCTTTATAAAACTCAATGATTTTTTTGTAGTTTAAACGTGCTTTGTCAAATTCGCCTCGCTTTTCATAGAGTTTTGCTTGCATTAACAAGGCTTCATCTTCAATTTTTTCTCCCTTATGATTTTGCAAAATATCTTCTAAGGTTGCTATGGCTTCTGTTTCTTTCTTCTGATAGGATAGCAAATCAGCTTTTGCATATTTTTTTAAGGCAGTTTGGGTAGAATCTTCCAAAGAATTATCAGAAATGATCAATTTTAACTGCAATGCATCGTTTGCAATTAATTGTGATACAGACGATTTTAATACTTTGAGTTGCGTTTCTGCCCATTCAAAATCACCTTTGTAGTAACTCGTTCGTGCTACGCGAAAACGTGCTTCTTGTCCAGTAACATCATTTTTCAACGCTTTTTGCACTTGAGAAAAGTAAATTAATGCTTGATTGAATTGTTCTTTATACACTAAAATATCTCCCAAAGCCAATTTGACAACTGCTTGTTGACGTAAAGTCAATTTTAAGTCTAAGGCTTCTTTTAAATATGTAATAGCAGTCTGCGGATCGTTTTTTCGAAATGCTAAAAAGTTGGCATAGTCACGTTGCAGCAAAATTGTTCTAAAGTTGCGACCGTATTGTGTAAGCAATTCTTCATATCGTTGTTGAATAGCATCATAATTATCATCAGTCACAGTATCAATATCTAACTGCAATAAATTTTGAGAAGCGCGAATAATAGTGGAATCTTGCGTTGAATTTTCTATGATATAGTTTAAAATCTCGCGGGCAGTTTCTGTGTCGTTGTCTTCAATGCTCAAGTTTGCCAATTCAAAAATACGTTGCAACGAATAATCGCCATTCATATAAATAGCTTTCTCTTGAATAAAGGCTCTTTTGTATTGTTTTTGTTGAATAAATAACCAACTCAATAATTCATTCCAGAGTAAATTTGGTTCTTCCTGATTGCGCTTTAACAATAACTTGCGAAAGAGCGTATTGTTTTCATCGTTCGGATCGTTTCGTAAAAACTGACTGATGATGCGTTGTGCATATCCTTTTTGTTCTACTCGGTCTTTAATTAAATCGAGATAACTAGAAAACATCTTTTCGATATCGCCTTTTTCACCATAAATTCTGGCAATATTATTCAAGAAATTATAGTTTGGATTTTCCTCCATGGCATTTCGGTACACACGCAAGGCATAGTCTAACAAAGACTTTTTCTCAAATGCACGACCAATTCCATACGAAGAAGAGACTTTCTGTTGTGTATATGCTACCGCTTTTTCGTAGTATGTATTGGCATTGATAGAATCGCGTTTTAAATCGTAATTAAAACCAGCTTCAACCAATAAAATAGGATTTAATCGTTTCGATTTCGGTTTTTCTATTTCTTCTAACAATAGTTTTTCGGCAGTATCAAAATCTTCTAGTTGCTGATAGCTATTGATCATTCCGATAAAAAAATTGATTTTTCGCGGCGATTTATTATAGAGTTTTTCAAAAGCTACAATGGCTTTTTTGTACTCTCCTTTCTCATAATATTGTTGCGCTAATGCATCACTTTGTGCCAATGTTTGTGTACACATTGCCAAACTAAAAATGATAAATAAGAGGATACGCATAGAAAAGCTTTTATTCAAAGATAATATAAAGTATGTTAAATAAATGGTAATGTTGTCAGATTGTTAGATTGCGCTGACGCACTTTTAGATTTGTTCGTTATCGTAAACCTGCAACTTTTGAGCGTGTTAAAAATTAATGTGCAACATAATTACTTAATTCAATCAAATTTTGATCTGGATCTCTTAGATAAATAGAGTTAATTTTTCCAGTGGCTCCAGTTCTTTCCACAATGCCTTCGATGATGGTAACATCTTTGGTTTCTATTGCAAAAGTATCTAAACGCAAAGATCATTTGCAATACTTAAAAGTTCATCAGAAATAATTTCAAGTTGTGTTAAGCCAGTTGAGGAATTAGGAATGTTTCTAAGATAGCCAGCGGGAGTTCTCTCAACAGGTAGTAACGTTATTCCTTGAATTATGAGTTGAAATTGATCATTTACTTTCTTGCTTTTATGAGCGATAGCATTTCTTATTTTATGAAAGTTTTTGAGTTTGCCTTTTTGCATATCTGTCAAATTAGTAAACGGTCTCCCATCAACAAAATATATTTTAGCTCTCTTTATTGTATTTTCTCTATATGGAAGCCAGTCTACGTATGTTCTCTTCTCCCCTTTTATAACCAATTCAACTTCAGAAGGAGGTTTAATTTTTACTTTTCTAGTAACTATTTGATTTATGTGGCTTACTGTACCATTTAAAATTCCTAAAAATAATTTTTCAATTAAATTTTCGAACTCAGTAAATAAGTCTAAATATAAACCAGCATATCCCTGAATAATATCAATATCAGATATGATACCATGATTAAAGGCATTTTCAAAGTTTGTTCTTGTTGCATTAAGTTCTATTATTCTTTGGGCAAACTCATTCCTTATTGTGGTGGAAAACTTAGGCACTTGTTTAAGAAGTTAAATATTCAAATAAAATCCCTCTTTCTTTAGGGTTTGTAGTCCTTCTATCTGTAGCTTCTAATACTTGATCGTTTGCAGATCGATTAGCAATTCTATCTCCTTTAAGTTTTATTTCATGAAGCTTGTCCATCTCAATTTTGTATGGATTTTTATGTTTCTTAGTGTCAGATTTTATATTGTAAAGTAAATGATAAATTGACATAAAGAAAGTATAAAATATAGTCTTTTTGAAGAATACAAAGTCATTTTTATTGCCAGGAAAATTATCTAAAATAAATTTTATTACGATTCTAAATCTTTCTTCTATTATTTCTCTTTCTTCAAATTCTTCATCATATTTTTTATAATAATTCTCAATTTGAGCAGCTGATTTACCTTGTACTTTATTTTCCATCATTGAAATGACAAGTTCTGAAGCAAGCTCTACCTCATGCATTCTAGATATATCAACATCTGTGAACGTTTGCCATTTTCTCCAAAGATTAAGTTGTTCGGCAGCAAGACTATATAATGATGTTTTAAATTCACCAAAATATTGTGAGTTTAATAATTCTTGCTTTTTAAGAGAGTAACTAGTAGAATTCATCCTTCTAAAAATTTGAATTACATCTCTATCATCTACATTTGAAGAGAGAATATGAACATTAAATTCATAATTAAGGATCCTGTCTTTTGCATCTTCACTAAGATCTGAAAATCGTTTGCCTGCAAGTTCGCTATTATGAGTTTTTTTTACTACAAAATCGTCAATTTTTGGATCAAAATCTTCTAATAATTCAGGTGCTATGTATGCTATAATAGTTCTTAGTCTCTGCTGGCCATCAATAACTTCTCTTATTGGTTCATAACTTTTCTTGTCAATACCTCTATCTCTTAAGAAAATTATAGGAACTGGTAGTCCTTTGTATATAGTATCAATTAAATATGATTTTGCTCCTTTATTCCATACAGCTCTTCTTTGGAAGTGAGGTGATAATAAAAGACCATTCTTTTTTTTCCAAGATATAAAATCAGCGATTTTATAAAAGGTTTTTTGAATTGTTATTAAATTATTCATTATGTTTTGAGTTGTGATTAGCTCAATGTAAAAATATGATTTAATATTAAAATATGGTATCTCTAGGATGAAAATGTTTCTAAGTAGTTTCAGTACTTGGATTAGAAACTGTACTAATATCAAAATGCCTGAGCAATCACTCAGGCATTTCTATCAGCTATAAATAAATTTCCATAGATTCAACTATTTAAAAACTAGGTTTGGGTCTATAGCACTTTTGTGTTAAGCTCTAATATGATACGTACTAGCTATCAATCTATGGACTTACGTAACATATTTTGGTTTAAAAATTGGGAACACAAACCTAATTAAATTGTCGACAAAAAGCAAAAAACATCGATAAAATACATTATCGATGTTTGAATTTTCTTTGATTTTTATATGTTTTATACTAAGAAATGATGTCGAAACCTGTGTATTTACGCAGAACTTCAGGAATTTCAATCCCATTTTCAGTTTGGTAATTTTCTATAATTCCTGCTAAAACTCTTGGTAATGCTAATGCACTTCCGTTTAAGGTGTGTGCTAGCTGTTTTTTACCGTCTTTATCTTTGATTCTCAGCTTTAAACGATTTGCTTGAAAGGTTTCAAAGTTAGAAACCGAACTGATTTCTAACCAACGATCTTGCGCTGTAGAAAATACTTCAAAATCATACGTTAATGCAGCAGTGAATCCTAAATCGCCTCCGCATAAGCGTAAAATTCTATATGGAAGTTTCAATTCTTCTAGTATTTCTTTTACATGATCCACCATGCTATCCAATGCAGCATACGAATCTTCTGGACGCTCAATTCGTACAATTTCTACTTTGTCAAACTGATGTAAACGATTCAAACCACGTACATGTGCTCCGTAACTTCCAGCTTCACGTCTAAAACAAGGCGTGTAACCTGTACAACAAATTGGTAAATCATCTGCTTTTAGCAAATCGCCACGAAACATATTCGTTACAGGAACTTCTGCTGTTGGAATCAAATACAAATCATCACCTGTTACATGGTACATTTGCCCTTCTTTATCTGGCAATTGACCAGTTCCATATCCAGAAGCTTCATTTACCAAATGTGGTACTTGGTATTCTGTATAACCTGCATCTGTATTTTTATCTAAGAAATACTGAATCAATGCACGCTGTAAACGCGCACCTTTTCCTTTGTATACAGGAAATCCTGCGCCAGTAATTTTATTTCCAAGTTCAAAATCTATGATGTCGTACTTTTTTGCCAATTCCCAGTGTGGTTGTGCGTTGTCATGCAATGCAGGAATGTCTCCAGCACGAAATACTTCTTCATTATCATCTTCGCTATTTCCAGCTGGAACCAATCTATTTGGTACATTCGGAATGGTATACAAAAGCTCAGCAACCGAAGTTTCTTTTTCCTTCAAATCAGCTTTCAATCCTTCTGCTTGCGACTTTAATTGTGAACTTTTTTCACGTAAAATCTCAGCTTTTTGACGTTCTCCGCTCTTAAATAACTGTCCAATTTCTTTGGATAATTTATTAGAGGAAGCTAAGGTATTGTCTAACTCAACTTGTAAACTTCTGCGTGTTTCATCAAGCGAAACAACTTCGTTTACAACTTCAGTGGCATCAAAATTTCTCTTCTTCAAAGCTTCAATAATGTCTGCTTTGTTTTCTCTAATAAATTGTAATTGTAACATTTTGTTATGTTTATGGCGTTTCCTTCGTTCACTTTGACTTTGTTCAGTGTACTTCGGTCAGGCTTTCGGCAGTCGCTCTCTACGAGGAGCTTCAACAAATGCCTCAATCCTTAACGCACGGATTATTGAAACCACAAAAATAATCAAATTAAGAGAAAATGAGAGTTATTTTTTTGTAAGAGTTTAAGTAATTAAAAAATCACTTTTTTGAGGTAGTTTTCTTCGTTTTGTATTTGCTTTTAAAAGGTAATAACCAATCGTGATGTGAGAAGTGCGACCATTCTTCAGCAGCTAAATCTACCGTTGGATCAAAAAGTTTTTGATACGGATGATTATTTACGCGGACACGACCTTCAGCATATACTTCAATATCAGTTCCTTTTTTAGCAAAATCTTTCTTTAGAAATTGTACAAATTGCCACAACATATCTGGTTTTACAGCAACACGTGCAGCCTGTTTAGGTTTTATATACGTTACAGGATTTATATACATGCTATCTCTGCTTTCCTTGTCAATTACTTTTAATTGAATGTATCCAGCTTTGGAACGTAACATCATGCGCCAACTCAATCGATGTCCTTCTTCGGTCCATAATACATCATCTTCAAAAGTCCAGTGACGTAATGGCAATAAAATTTGAGAGATAAAGTAGATCACAAATATTGGAACAATCACTTTTCTATATCTAGGTAAGATGATTTCATCTTCGAGATGGATTTCTTTCCCTTTGTGAATCTCTTTTCCTTTGTAGATTTTTTTCTTCTTCAAGAAAATATTGCGAATCGTTTTAGGCTCAAAGAAGAAAAGACAAAGTGCCAATGACATGTAAGGGAAAATCCCGATATGCAATACAAACGAATTGAATAAGTGGAAAATAATCGAACAAATAAAGAAAAACTTTCGTGTTGGTTTCCATAATAATCCAGGGACTACAAGTAAATCAAACCCAATTCCTACATAAGCTAAGGTGTAGTGAATCCATCGTTGCTGTAAGAACTCGCCAACAATTGGCAACTCTTTTCGCCCTTTCATTAGGTTTGTTGTAACTTCCCCTGAAATCCAATCGGGATACATTTTGGCAACTGAAGCATAGGTATATACAATGAATAGTTGTAAAACGAAAATCCAAAGTACCCAATTGGGCATGTGTATCTTTTTGAGTGCAGGATTTTTTTTCGCATCTACCGAAAGGTAATGATGTGCGGGAACAATCCACATAAACACACACAACAGCACTAATAAGTAATAATGATTGTTATATGAGGTTTTTTGCATCAAATATGCTGTTGTCCATAATACGGTAAATGTTCCAATACTCCAGCGATATTTATAACCAATCATGACTAAGAAACCACAAATTCCCATCAAAGCAAAGTAGAAGTAAAAACCATAGGTATAGTTGGCCAAATTTAGTGCTTCAATTCCAAACAAATTAAAATCTAATAATGGTTTTCGTAAGGTTTGTTGTATTGGTGTTAGGATTCCTTCAAACCCTATAAATGTAAATGTGAATTCAGGATCTACAAATGTGCGTTTTACCCAGCCTGTTAGAATGGCACCAAATCCTTCCAAACATATTAGTAAGCCAAAAAACACTCGAAATACAATGAGTGATGTGTTATCTACTTGTTTGAAAAGAAATTTATTCAACATGATGATTTTGAATTAATGCCAAGGATGTTTGTTTGTCTTTTTGTAATTGCGCTTTTAGTGCTTCGATGGAATTAAATTTTTGTTCGTTACGTAAACGTTTGAGCAATTGAATTTGAATTTTTTTATCATAAATGTCACGATCAAAATCAAAGAAATGTACTTCAATGGTTTCGTTGATACCTTTTACCGTAGGATTGGTGCCAATATTCATCATTCCAAAAACGGTTTTGCCATCAATCATACTTTTTACAAAATATACACCTTGTTTTGGAATGAGTTTATAATCTTCTTCAATATGAATATTTGCCGTTGGAAAATTAATGGTGTTTCCTAAACCTTTCCCAGAAACTACGATTCCTGTCAGCATAAATTCGTAACCAAGATAGGTGTTTGCCGTTGTAATGTCTCCTTCATTTAAGGCTCTTCTTATTTTTGTGGAACTGATCGTAATATCGTCAATCTCTTTGGCTCCAATTTCGGCTACGGAAAAATCGAATGCTTGCCCAAACTCACGTAAATCATCAATATTGGCGGTGCGATTTCTTCCAAAACGATGGTCGTACCCAATAATGATCTTTTTTAAGTTTAAATGATCAATTAAAAAATCACGTACAAAATCACGTGCTTTCAATCGTGAAAACTCTCTGTTGAATGGATAAATAATCAATGTATCCAATCCAGTTGCTTCTAATAGTTGAATACGTTCTTCAATGGTATTGATTAACTTAATATTGCTGTCTTGTTGTAACACCATTCGAGGATGCGGGAAAAAGGTCAACAGCATGGTGTCGAGTCCTTCAGATTTTGCAATCAGATTTTCAATAATCTTTTTATGACCTACATGAACGCCGTCAAAGGTTCCAATAGTAATTGCGGATGGATTTTCAGCTCTGTACGCTTCAAAAAAATCAATAGTGTTCACTAGGCAGTCTTTTTTACAAAACTATTTAATTCTTTTACAAAAAATAAATATTCTTATTTGAATCTTGTTTTTTTATTGATATGATACATTCATAGATGAAAACACAAGTTTCATCGTTGAAATTCATTTACTTCGTCGAAAAACCGTATGAATTTTATGTTAAAACTATAAAAATCATGATTTTTGAATATTAAAAATTAACCCCTAATCTTAAACAATTAGCTATGAAGCAAAAATTATGCTTCGGTTTGCTAGCGTTTCTTTTTTTGTTTTCCTCCGTTGGGTTTGCTCAAAACAACGATTGGAAAAAGCTACAAACCGTTACCGACGCTGAATCATTATCAAAATTAAACCTAATAGACCAAAAAGTAGACTTCTTTGAGCTGAATTTCGATAATTTTAGACAACAAATCAGTGATGCGCCTTTACGAGGAGAAACTTTTGGTTCCAATACTTTAGTGCAGGTTCCTGGAATTGAAGGAAAACTTGAAACATTTAAGTTATATGAAGCACCTGTTTTTGCACCTGAATTATCAGCGAAATTTCCAGAAATTAAATCATATATTGGGTATAGTCAAGAAAATTATGGTACACAACTGCGTATGAGTGTTTCGCCAAAGGGATTGCAGACAATGATTTCATATATTGACAAACCAACGGTTTTCATGCAGCCAGCAGGGAATGATGCAATTAATTATGTAGTGTATACAAGAGATGCTCGTATCAGTTCAGGTAGTGACTTTCATTGTACAACTGTTGATGAAGTGCAAGAGAAAATGAGAGGAGATGATTTGAGGATTCAACCAAAAGATGCAGATGATCAAACCTTACGTAAATTTCGAATTGCAATTTCTGTAACTGGAGAATATACACAATATCATGGTGGAACTGTTGCAGGAGCAATGGCTGCGATTAATGCTTCTATGACTAGAGTAAATGCTATTTTTGAAGTAGATATGGCAGTAACGTTTGAAGTTATTGCTAACAACGATAATTTAGTTTTTATCAATGCCAATACAGACCCCTATTCTCCTGCGGCTATTGGAACAGGAGGAGCTTGGAACACGGAACTACAAAACTACTTAACAGGTGCTATAGGAAATGCAGCCTATGATATTGGTCATTTATTTGGAGCAACTGGTGGTGGTGGAAATGCAGGTTGTATTGGTTGTGTTTGTGTTGATGATAATCCAGCTTCATCGACTGACACAGAGAAAGGAAGTGCATATACTTCACCTGCTGATGGAATTCCAGAGGGAGATACGTTTGATGTAGATTATGTAGCGCACGAGATTGGTCACCAAATGGGAGCAAATCATACTTGGGCTTTTAGCACTGAAGGAACAGGAGTAAATGCCGAGCCCGGAAGTGGATCTACAGTAATGGCTTATGCAGGAATTACAGGAGCAAATAATGTACAGCAAAATAGTGATCCATATTTTCACTATCATAGTATCAAACAAGTTTTAGATAACTTAGTAGCACGTACATGTTGGCAGGCTAATAATCCAACAGCATTGTCGAACAATCCGCCAAATGCAGATGCAGGAAGTGATTATGTAATTCCGCAAGGAACAGCCTATGTGTTGCGAGGAAGTGCTACAGATCCTGATGGTGGAGATGCATTGACCTATTGTTGGGAGCAAACTGATAGTGGACAAGTAACGAATACTACTTTTGGTCCTACAGTAACTAATGGTTCAATGAACCGATCGCAAGTGCCAACAAGTTCTCCAAATAGATACATTCCAAAATTGAGTAGAGTAGTATCAGGAAACTTAACACAAACAAATCCAACAATCAATACTGCTTGGGAAACTGTAGCAACTGTTAACAGAACAATGAATTGGGCTTTAACAGTTCGTGATAGAGAGCCAACAGCTACAGGACTGGGTGGGCAAACTAGTTATGACTTAATGTCTATTCAAGTTACAACTGCTGCAGGTCCTTTTACAGTAACTTCGCAAACTTCTTCGGCATTAAGCTGGGAAATGGGAACTCCTCAAACAGTGACTTGGGACGTTGCTAACACAAATACAGCACCAGTTAGTACGATGAATGTAAATATTTTATTATCTATTGATGGTGGAGCTACTTTTCCATACACATTAGCATCTAATGTATTAAATGATGGTTCACATCAAATTACAGTTCCTGTAACTGCACCAACTTCACAAGCTAGAATTATTGTTGAAGGAGCTGGAAACATCTTTTTCGCAATGAATTCTGCTAATTTTAATCTAGTAGAGCCAGATTTCGCGCTGGTGTTTACAGATAATGATGAAACAGCATGTCAGCCAGCAAATGCAGTGTATAACTTTACATATAGCGCTTTTGGTGGCTTTAATGGAACTACTACTTTTTCAGCAGCAAACCTTCCTGTTGGAGCAGTTGCAACATTTAACCCAACAAGTGCTTCTGTAGATGGAACACCTGTAACGCTTACGATCTCTAATACAGCAGGAGTTTCTCCTAGCACCTATTTATTTTCAGCACAAGGAACTTCTGGAGCAACGACACGATCGGCAGATTTAACATTAAGTGTATTATCTGGAACACTATCGCCAGTTACCTTAGTGTCTCCATCTGATAACTCGTCAAATGTTCCTGTGAGCTCGAATTTCACATGGTCAGTAAATACACTGACAGATGGTTATTTATTTGAGATTGCAACAGATGCTGGATTTACAAATATTGTAGAATCAGCAACAGTAGCAAATGCAAACTATACACCTACATCTTTGGCACAATCAACTACATATTATTGGAGAGTTAGTATTTCTAATACTTGTGCTTCAACAGTATATTCTAGTACATATTCATTTACGACACAATCTTGTGCTGTATGTGCTTCTGTAGCAAATACTAGTTTTGCAACCAGTACTACTTTGGTAAACTTTGAGAGTATCAATAGAAGTTCAGGAAAACCTTCGGGATATAGTGATTATACTGCAACAGATATTGCGACTGTAATTAAAGAATCATCGTATCCAATTACTATAAACGTAAATACAGATGGTAACTTTAGAACGCAAACGAAAGTATGGATTGACTGGAATCAGAATTGTAGTTTTGATGATGCAGGAGAAGAGTACGATTTAGGAGATGCATTTGGCGTTTCTGATGGACCGACTGCTAATTCAGGAATGATGATTATGGTTCCAAGTACAGCATTAACAGGATCAACAACAATGCGAGTATCAACAAAATATACACCAAATAATAATATTGTATTCCCAACTTCGTGTGAAAATGGAGCAGATGCTGAGGTAGAGGATTATCGCGTGGATGTACAAAATACATTGTCAACTTCAGAAAATGAATTGGAAAACTTTGCTATTTGGCCAAATCCAACGCGAGGGAAGTTTATTGTGAAGTTTACATCTACATCTTCGGAAGATATCTCGATTGATATTTTTGATATTCGCGGACGTGCTATTCTCTCAAAGAAATACAACAATTCGGCAAACTTTACGGAAGAATTAAATATTAGTTCAGCACAATCTGGATTGTATATGGTTCGTGTAAATGATGGAGAGCGTGTAACTGTAAAAAAACTAATTGTTCAGTAATGATTTATATACCTACTAAACTGAATAAAAAGAGAGGCTTTCACCTCTCTTTTTATTTGCCGTTAAATGAATTCATTGTGTAAGAAACTCCTGCGGTTCCAAAGGATTTAATGAGTTCTGTGCTCTTTTCTAATCGTTCAGGTAGTATATTACTTTCTTCTGAAGTCCATTCGCCTAAAACATAGTTTACTTGTCTTCCTTTGCTAAATTCAGCACTAATTCCGAATCGGAATCGAGGATATTTTGTAGTGTTTAATAATGCTTGAACACTTTTTAATCCATTATGGCCGCCATCGCTTCCTTTCGTTTTTACACGAATTGTTCCAAATTCAAGGTTTAAATCATCTGTAATAATTAATACATTCTCTATAGGAATTTTTTCTTTTGTCATCCAATAGCGAACGGCTTTACCACTGAGATTCATATATGTGCTAGGCTTCAAAAAGATAAATGTTCTTCCTTTGAATCTGTATGTAGTTATATTGCCTAACTTATCGGTTTTAAACGTTAGTTCTTCTTTCTTAGCAAAATAATCTAGTATTTTAAATCCGATATTATGACGAGTGTTTTCATATTCACTTCCAATATTTCCTAAACCTACAATGAGAAATTTTTTCATAGGATCTGTTTCTTCTATAATTAATGATGCTTTTGAATGAGACGCGCTCAATAGTTTTCTGAAAAATTGAAGCATGCTGTAAAAATTTGTGTAAAAATAAAAAAAAGCATCCCATAATGGAATGCTTTTCAAAAAGATCGTATGATCAATTATTTTTAACCTTGCTTTTCTGCTTTTGCAGCTTCTTGAGCAGCTTTCATTGCAGCACGTGAAATTCTTACTTGGCAAACAACTGTGTTGTCTGGGTGTAATAATTTATAGTTTTCGTTTGCTACGGCTGTAACGTATAATTTGTTTCCAATTTCTAATTCAGAAATATCAGCATCGATAAAGTCAGGTAAGTGCTTTGGTAAAGCTTTTACTTTCAACTTACGTTTGTTTAAACGTAAAACTCCACCGGCCAAAACTCCAGGTGCATTTCCTTTGATTGCTACTGGAATGTCCATAGTAACTTCTTTGTCGTCGAATAAACGGTAGAAGTCAATATGTAAAATTTTGTCACTTACAGGGTGAAATTGAATATCCTGTAAGATAGCGTTGTGTGTAGAACCGTCTTCTAATGCAATCACAACTGTGTGCGCATTTGGAGTATACACTAATTTAGAAAATGATAATTCTTCTGCTGAAAAGTGTAATGGGTTGTCTCCTCCGTATAATACGCAAGGAACCTTTCCAGCATTACGTAAGGCTTTAGTTGCTACTTTACCTACGCTTTCTCTTTGAGATCCATTGATTGTAATTGATTTCATTTTGAAAATTTATATTAATAATTAATTACATTAAAAACTTTGAGCTAATCGAAGTGTTTGTCTGTACTCTTTGCATCACATCTGCAAATAAATTAGCACAGCTTACTACTTTAATTTTGCTTGATTCTTTACGTAAAGGAATAGAATCTGTTACGATTAATTCTTCTAATTTTGAATTTTCTATTCGTTCATACGCTTGTCCTGATAAAATAGGATGTGTACATATTGCACGTACAGATAATGCTCCTCTGTCTATCATTACTTCTGCAGCTTTTGTTAATGTTCCGGCAGTATCTACCATATCATCAACTAAAACCACATTTTTTCCTGTTACATCACCAATTAATTCCATGTGTGAAATTACATTGGCTTTTTTACGTTGTTTGTAACAGATAACAACATCGCTTTCTAAAAACTTAGAATACGCATACGCTCTTTTTGATCCTCCCATATCTGGAGAAGCAATCGTTAGCTTATCCAAATTCAACTTTCGTAAATATGGTAAAAACACGGTAGAAGCAAATAAATGATCTACAGGTTTTTCAAAGAAACCTTGAATTTGATCTGCGTGCAAATCCATTGTAATGATGCGTGTTGCACCAGCTACCTCTAGCATTTTAGCTATTAGTTTTGCACCTATCGGAACTCTTGGTTTGTCTTTGCGGTCTTGTCTTGCCCAACCAAAGTAAGGAAGTACCGCTGTAATATGACGTGCAGATGCTCTTTTTGCAGCATCTAACATTAAAAGCATTTGCATCAAATGATCAGAGTTTGGAAACGTTGATCCTATAATAAATACTCTTGCGCCACGAACCGATTCTTCAAACGAAGGTTGAAATTCACCATCACTATATGTTGAGAACGTAACTTTCCCTAATTCTGATCCATATTCTTTCGCAATCTTTCTTGCGAGTTCGTCACTTTGCGTACAAGCAAAAATCTTTGGTTCAGGGACAGTATAGGCCATTTAATATTCTGTTTAGTAGTTAGTTAATTGTTGTGTTGTGTTAAATGAGGTGCAAATTTAGAAATTTTATACAACTCTAAAAGCTTTTATTTCTTTTTTTAAGGGAGTAATTAAAATTATTTTCTAAATTTGCAGTCCTTTTGAGAGGAATATTTGCTCGAGTGGCGGAATTGGTAGACGCGCTGGATTCAAAATCCAGTTCTTTCGGGAGTGTGGGTTCGATTCCCACCTCGAGTACGAAAAAACCATGCGTATTTTTCGAAATCGTAGGTTTTTTAAGGCTTAACATGCGCTCCTAGTGTATTCTAGGGGCGCTTTTTTTTCGATATCGGAAAATATAATACGAAAAAAGTGGCAACTCTGGTGGCAACTGTGTCAGCAACTGTAGTGTGAATTGATTATCTTTATTGCAAGAAACCGCCACTTTTATGTACTTCAATTTAAAAAAACCAAACTCCGACGAGGAAACCCTGATCCTAATAAGATACTTTATCTCAAAAAGAGAAGGACGCTTCGTGTTTTCAACTGGATTAACAATTCATCCCAAAGATTGGGATAAGGGGTCAAAATGGCTAAAAAATCTAGAGGTAGATCAGATTTAAGATCAATCAATCGAAAATTACAAACTTATATTGATTTTTTAGATAAAACATTATACGGTTTTGAGCTTCACAATGTTTCTTTAAATAAAGAACATCTTAGAGAGGCTTTTCAGAAGAAATACAAGGGAGGAACTAATGCTAATAGATTTACCTATTTGACGGATTTTGTTGAAGATTTTATAAAAAAAGCACCAAACCTAATCAACAGAAGTACCAACAGAAATTATTCTGCACGTAGAATTGCTGAATACAAAAGAGTCAATAACATGCTTATTGAATTTGAAGCATATAGGGGAAAGAAAATGCGAATAGACGATGTTAATATCGCTATTTATGATGAAATTACTCACTACCTAAAGGCAAACCGTGGCTATTCCGTCAATACAGTTGGTAATTTGGTTAAAAACTTGAAAGTATTTCTAAAAAAAGCTGAGGAATTGAAGTACAATGTTCATCAAGATTACAAAAGACGAGAGTTTTCAGCACTCAAAGAAGAAAGTATTTCCATTGCGCTGAATTAGCAAGAAATAGATGTACTATTCCATCACGATTTTTCAGAGAATGATCGTCTACAAAATTGCAGGGATTTAGCCATTATAGGATTGTGGACAGGACTTCGCGTTTCGGACTTTTTATCATTACCAGACATACAATTAGATGATGAATTTATCACAGTACAACCGAAAAAAACGCTCAATTCTTCTGCGATAAAAGTAATCATTCCTTTGCATCACCATATTAAGGAAGTTATCGAAAAAAGGGGAATGCCAAGAATGATATCAGATGTGAATTTCAACTTGTATTTTAAAGAGGTATGTGAGAAAATTGGTCTGACAAAATTAGTCAAAGGATCACTTATGAATCCAGAGAAAAAGAGAAAAGAAGTAGGGATGTACCCAAAATACAAATTAGTAAGCTCTCATACTTGCCGGAGATCCTTTGCAACCAATCTTTACAAGTCGAACTTTCCAACCCTGTCTATAATGAAGATTACAGGACACACTACAGAAAAGAGCTTTTTGACCTACATCAAAGTTACTCCAAAAGAACATGCTGAAAAATTACTAAGCCATTGGAATGAATATTATGCAAACAAGTAATTTTCAGCATGAATTATGGTTCGAATAATTTCATTTTAAAGTGCTCCCTTAGTTCAATTCTACTTTTGCGGAAGCTGCACAATCATGAATATTTTCTATAAATATTGTGCCATAGGAACTTTTCTTTCTTCGGAACACGATTTCATCTATTTTGCCTTTCTGTCTTTTGTTTTTGTGAACTAGCTTGTAAAAGATTCACAGAAAAAAAAGCATTTGATGGATACCGTCCGATGTCGGTAGATTATTTTTTGTTTTAAACAAACTTTTTGTAGAAGTTACTCAAATAATAAGGGCTATGAGATGGTGATAAACTCTTGCCTTGAGTTTCTTGTTGATGCTTGTTGATTGCTGTTGATATTCTTGTTGATTTTTGTTGATTCTTGTTGATTGCTGTTGAAATTCTTGTTGATTCTTGTTGATTTCTGTGTCAATATGGGATTTAACTTTTAGAGCCAGGGATCTGGCCGTTTTGTATCCATTCCCTTATCGGTCTCCGAGATTTCATTTTTGGACATAAAAAAACACCTTGTCGTAAGGTGTTTGAGTTGGAGAGGTTTTTCAATTGATAGGTTCTTCATATAAATGTTTACCCCAAAATTCAATATTTATTTCAGGTAAATGAGAATGATTCATTAGCAGATAAATCTCTTTTTTAATTTCTTGAACGGCGTTTGTGTCTACTGTTCGTATTCTAGTTTCGAGTACTGAAAATTCAAATCCCAACAGAAATGTTGGGATTTTTACTTTTTGTAAAATTAAGAATGTTATTTTGTGATGACTAAATGATGTGAATATACTTGATCCGCACCGGTTATCTTTAATATATATGTCCCAGTTGGTAAACTTTGCGTATTTATTTCAGTAGAATTTTTTGGAAAAGTGCCTTTTAAAAGCAACCTTCCCTTCATACTGTAAATTTGATATTCTTTCTCAGATAGATCTTCATCTAGTTTTATGGAAACTACATTTTTTGCTGGATTTGGGTATGCTTGAAGTGTTTTTGTCTCTTTGACTTCATTTAAGAGAGCGCGAGAAGCTACAGGAAGGCAAACAGGAGCTCTTGTTCCTCCATCAAACATTTCACCATCTTGTATAGGGATAATGTCATTAGTGATTTGACTAAGTTTAAAATTACTACGTTGTTCTTGGCTTCCTGGAACTAACATGCCAACTTCGTCTACGGTACAACAATTGGTTAAATCAGGCAGTGTGCTCATGACAGCTCCATTTCTTAGCGGAAGAAGAGAGAAACCTTCAGGTCCTGGATCTACTCCGCCAGCTAGCATATTTCCAGAAGAAATAGAAATAGCATCGAATAGTTTAGAGTTTAATTGACCATAAATTCTAGAATTTACAAGTGAAACGCTAGTGTCAATTGTGGCAAGATATTTAAAGCTTTCCAGTTCTCCTGCACTCAAAAAAAGTGGTGAGTTGGGTATTTTGTGAATGCTTTCCAACATATTTCCTTTACTAGAAGTGGTAGAAGTAGCGCTTTCTACTAATACGCCGCTTAAAAAAGTTCCCACTGGGTTTACAACCATGATAAAGCCAAAAGAAAGATTGTCATGGATATTAGTTGTGCCGCCAACAATAATGAAATTCCCTTCATCGGTTTCAATAATTTCTCTAGGAATGAGATCTCCAACAGAATTATGTTGTGGATGTATAAGACCAAGTTTTGAGACAGTGTTATTAATTGCACTAAATCTGTAGAAGAAAAAACCACCGCCGTTGTTAACATCGGTAGCTACAACAACAATAGAATTGTCATTTGCAATAATAGCATCTTGTACACGATGCGGATTGAATATGTTAATTGTTCTGGATGCTATAAGAGCACCAGAAGTACCATTCAACAATACGAAAAAAGATCTGCTAATACTTCCATCTGATTGAGTTCCTACCACAAGTATATTGTTATCGGAAGTCTCTAAAACTTTTGCAGCAGTCAGATCGAAATTTTCCAATGGAATTCGTTGTCTCCATACAGGATTTCCATTCAATCGTAAACTAAATACAATAATCTCGGTATTCAGATCTGGATTGGTGTCTTGGTGTGTGCCAGCAATCACAAATTGTGAATCAGAAGTAATCATACTACTAGCAAACGTTTCTATACCATCATATCCGATAGCTTGACTCCATAAGGGAGTTCCGTTGTTTAAAAAAGAAGCGCAATAAAGGTCTCTTCTTCCATTTCCAAAAGAATCGGTATGTCCAGCAACTATAATATGATTAGAGTTTGGCTGGTGTACTTCAAAGATATCATCATTGATATCTCCTCCAACTTGCGTACAAAATTGTCCGTATGTAGTATTTGTAAATAGTAGTAAAACTATAAACGTAAAAAAGGTAAATTGGTAAAAAATAAGTTTTGTCCTCATAATAATGATGTTTTAAATGAATAATAAAAAACCGGTTTTCTGATGTATTAATTAATACTTCAAAAGTAGTTTTAGATGCTAATTATTATGAAGAATTTACGAGGACAAAAATGTGACAATTCTTCTGTTATTGTCGATTTTATATATATGTAGGACAAATGTGGGACAGATGTGAGGTAAATTTATTTATACATGTTTTTATCCTTTTATATTTTCTAAAAATTAAGCTGATTGATTCATTTTTTTGAGAAAATAAGAAACGGTCAATTCAGTTTGTTTTTTAAAAGCTTTTGTGAAAGATTCTGGGTTAGAAAACCCAGCTTCTTCTGAAATAGCTTTTACAGTATACTTTTTAAATTTTGAATCATTTTTAAGACAATCTAAAATATAATTAATTCTCAGATCATTGACATAATTTCTAAATGTTTTATGTTTATGAGTATTAATGATTTTTGAAAGATATTTAGGATTTGTTTTTAGCTTTTTTGATAAGGTTGATAATGTTATTTTTTTATTTAAAAAGCCTTTCTTTGTTTCAAAATTGGTGAGCTCTCCTAAGATTCGACGAATGATCTCATCGTTGATTTCTAAAGAATCATTTTTAAAACTTTGAGAGGAAATTTTAGGTTTAACTTGATGATTTGAATGAACCAACTTCAGAAACTTTTTTTGGTCTTTTTTTCTATTATAAAAATTAAAAACAAAACCAATTACAGCGATGATAAGTAGTATTGAGAAAATGACATAATAAATAACAGAGTTATTACGCTGTTTTTTGAGCAATCTGTCTTTTTGAGCAATTAAGTTTTTCGTGTCATAATCTTTATGTAATTTTTGAACAAGAAGTCTAAACTCTTTATTAATAATACTGTCAATGGTGAGTAAGCGATTCGTATAATACAACTCTTTTTCTGTATCACCTTTGGTTTTATAATAATCTAAAATGCCTTTGTATGCGTCTCGAAATTCTGGAATGAGATAGCCGCTAATCTTATACAAACTATCTAATTTTTTATAGTAGTCAGTGGCTTTTTTAAAATTGTGGTTATGGTTATTAATTTTTCCAAGATAAAAATAGCACTCAGCTAAATCAGGATTTAAGTTCCTTTTTACAAAATAGGGGATAACCTTTACAATACTGTCTTTGGCAACTTTATAATTTCCACGCGCAAATTGATTTCCAGCTTCTTCTTTTCTAAACATTGTCGGTGTATAGTAACCGTAATTCTTGATGGATGATAATTGAGCGCCTTCATTGAAAACAATAGTTGCAGAATCATGCTTCTTTAAGCCAATGTATGCTAATCCTAAAGTATATAAGGCGGTAAGTTTAGTGCAATTTGGATCGTTGTATTGAGAAGTTTCATAATCAAACATGCTATTCTCCTTAAAGATGTCTGCCGCTTCTCTATATGCTCCTATGTGTAATTTAAATGATGCTATATAATGTTGTGTTTTGTTGTAAAACTCGCCCTTTTGATCCTTAAAAAAGTCTCTTGCTTTAATATAATAGGATAAGGCTTGTTCTGGTTGTCCCTTTAAGGAATTTAAGACGCCTTTATGAATATAGCTTTCATGTAAAATTTTATCAAGATTATTTGTTTTGCTTATGGAGATGGCGCTATCAATGTATTTTGTAGCATTAGTCATATTGTTGGCTATAAAATGTAATAGGATATAACTGTTAGCAATTGCTTCAATATTATGTTCTTTTTTTGCCTTATTAATTTTGAAGTTGGCTATCTGTTTTGCTGCATCTTTTTTTGCAGTTTCTAATTTTAAATAGAAACTGTCTTTAAGTTCAGAAAAACTCTTGTTTTTTAATGAGTCTTCAGGAATAAAATCTTGAGCATTTCCATGTATAGTATAAAAAGGAAAAATTAATAAGAGTATTATATATTTTAAATATCTCATCATAAAATAGAGGATAACAAGTGTTCAAGTATTGTTTTGTAAAATTAAACGAATGAGATGATAGAACAATTATTATTTAACTAAGAAAATTATAAGCAAATAGTTTTATGAATGGTTTTTATAAAATCTTCAGTCAAAAAAGGCTTCATTATATAGCCATTCATTTCGTGCTTATTCATTTTTGCTTCCACTTCTTCACTGGAAGATGCGGTAAGTGCAATGATGGAAATATCAGCATTAAATTTACGGATAAGCGAAGTAGTTTCATAACCATCTAAATCGGGCATGTGTAAATCCATCAAAATACAGTCAAACTGTTCTTTTTCAATAATAGTAATGGCTTCTTTTCCTGAACTGACTACTTTTGTAATTACCTGAAAATCATCAAGTATTTTTTGGGTTACTAATTGATTGATTTTATTATCGTCTACAATTAAAATTCGCTTATTTTCGATTGATGTACGAATATTTTCAAGTGTATTATTTTGCAACTTTGAGGCTTCTATCTTCTGAAAAATAAGTTCAAAGTTAAATGTAGCTCCTTGATTGACTTCACTTTTTATACAAATAGAACTATCCATAAGATTTAAAATTCGCTTTACGATCGAAAGTCCTAATCCAGTTCCGTTATATGATTTTTGAATTTTTGTTTGTTCTTGATAAAACTTTTTAAAAATTTGTTCTTGTTTTTCTTTTGAAATACCTACGCCATCATCTTTAATTTCAAAATAAATTTTTACATGTTGATCAAGATCTTCTACTAATTTAGCAGTAACATATATATTGCCTTTGTGAGTAAATTTAATAGCATTCGATATTAAATTAATAAACACTTGCGATAACTTTAAAGAATCTCCTTTCAAAGATTGTGGAATAGTATCATCGTATACAATGTGAATTTTATTTTGACTATTATGCAACGAAAACTCCAGACTCTCTACAATATTATTGATTAGGCTTTTTAGCTTAAAATCTAGAAACTCTAGTTTTATTTCTCCAGATTCAATTTTATTTAACTCTAATACATTATTAATTAATGATAATAAATGACTTGCTGAAAAATTCAAAGATTCTAAATATTCTCTATGGCTGCTATTTACATTTTCTTTAGAAAGCAGTTTTGAAAGTTCTATAACGCCATAAAGTGGTGTGCGCAATTCATGACTAATTTCAGAATAAAAATTACTTTTTGCTTTTGACAGTTCTTCTGCTTTGCTCTTTGCAATATTAAGCTGCTTGTTTTTCTTAAAGATTAAATATGTGCTTATTAAAAGTCCCAAAACAAATAGTGCGAGGACCGTGTTATATATTCTAAACTTTGAGATAGTAGCATCTTTAAACTCCTGTTCTGTTTCTAATAATCGAACTTTCTCTTCATTTTCGCGTAAAAAATTGTCGGCTTCAACCTGTTTGGCTTTTTCAAATTCTTTGATTTTATTCAGTGAATCTTTGTAAATGGTATATTTCTGCATAAAACCATAAGCCTTCTCAAGTTTGCTATCATTTCTAAATAACTCAGCTTGTTCTTTATAAAGGTTTGCTAGAACTTCTATAAAGCTATATTTTTTGGAAGCTTCAATAGATTTGTCAAAATACAATTGGTGGTTTTTAAAGTCTTTAATCTTGTAATATGCATAGGTTAACTGTACATATATAAGTGCTTTTAATTTTCGATCCTTATACAAAGGAACCTTCCTTATAATTTCTAGGGTTTCTAAAGAATACTTTATACCTTCTTTATATTTTTCTTCTTCATAAATTTTAAGTTCAGCAACATTTGACAAAGGATAAATCATGTCTACTTCATATCCACCTGCTTTTGCAAGATTAATAGCTTTCGTAAAATACATATTGGCTTTGGGAATACTATCAAAATCTTTATAATTTACTCCAATATCATTATAGGATAATACTAAATTAAAAGTGTCTTTTGCTTTTTGGAAAATGTCTTTTGCTTTGAACAAATAATAGAAACTTAAGGAATCTTTACTTACGTAGTAATGAGAATTTCCAAGAGATGCATAACAGCGCCCAATTAAAATACTGTCATTTACTTCTTTGGCATACTTGAGTATTTTATTATTGATCGCGATAGATTCCCCATGTTTGCCTTGTTCAAATAATTTAAAGGCTCTCTCTTTCTCTGCTAACATAGAATCTTTTAGTACATCAGAGTTGTTCTGTGACAATGACAAAAAGGGAATTATAAAGACAAGGAAAAGAAAATATGTTTGCTTCAAACTAAATCAATGGTTTAACTCAATCAATTTACTAAAACTATTGCAAATATACGCTTTAATAATAGTTTTTAGTGTAATCTGCTTTTTATGAGGTGATTAAGCGAATCTTAAAAAACTTTTTATAGATGAGACAAATCATCAAACTCTAAAAATAGTAGGTTTTTGTGGTTCTTTGTCGGAAAGATTTGAGTATTTTCGTTACATGCTAAAAAATCACACGCACATAGAAGAATTGTTAATTGATGCAACCAAAGAAGTACTATATGAAAAACTAATAGCGCAACTCAATAAAGATTTTTTGTTAGCTAATATTGAAGAAACTTTCCCTGCTACTATTTCTCCAGAATCCTTGAAAAGAGAATTGCACGCAATTGTGTATCAGTTAATTAGAGAAAAATTCGCTGAATATTTAAACTTGCTTTACATTATGGATGTTTCTGAAGCCAAAATTAAAGCGTTAGATGGATCGGATATGGTTGGACTTTCTGAACAAGTAGCTTTTCTAATGCTAAAACGCGAATGGCAAAAAGTATGGTTTAAAAATAAACTCTAAAAAACGGCACCAAAGCATCTGCATAAATACTTTTATCGTCATCGTGTAAAACATTATAGCGAACACCAACAGTAATATTGTTTGTGGTATATCCAACGCCAAAAAATACAGCAGGTTGCCAATAATCATCGTCTACAAAAATAGGATCTTCAAAATCTCTGCTTACATGCAAATATTCAAACTCACTCGACAATTGAATTTCAGGCAATGGATTAAACAAACCAATAAAACTTCCACCTACAATGGTTGACTTAAAAAAATCATCGTCTTTAAAATAGGTGTAGTTGAGTGAAACGCCAGCAGAAAATTGTGTATTAAAGTCATAAATAGCACTTGGAGCTACCGTAGCGCTAAAAATTCCATTGGCAAAACTCAAACCCAATCCGCCACCAAAACGAACATGTTGCCAAAAATCACTTCCTCTAGAATTTGAATTGGAATTATTTTGCGAAAATGCTGAAAAGGATGCTAAGAGTGTAAAAATGATTAAAAAAGTACTTTTTGGTCGGGAAAAAACAGAATTTTTCATGTATTAGAAAAGCTTATGGATTATTCCTATAAATATATACAAAACTTGTGATGTGTTTTTGTCAAAAGTTGTATTTTTGGTAAAATTTTGTCGAAACAAGACAAGAAAGAAAAAACATGGATAGATTTTCCTTTTTAAATGCAGCACATACAGCATATTTTGCTGAATTATACGATCAATATTTAGAAAACCCAGATAGCGTTGAGCCAAGTTGGCGAGCGTTCTTTCAAGGATACGATTTTGGAACTGAAAGCTACGGTGAAGAAATGGCAGAAGCAACAGAAACTGTTACGAAAGTAGTAGTTCCTGAAAATGTAAAAAAAGAATTCCAAGTTGTAAAACTTATCGACGGATACCGTACACGTGGACATTTATTTACTAGAACGAACCCTGTTCGTGAACGTAGAAAATATGAGCCAACTTTAGCCTTAGAAAATTTTCAACTCAGCGATAGCGATTTAGATAAAACGTTTGAAGCAGGTTCCATCTTAGGAATTGGGAAAACAACACTAAGAAATATTATCACACATTTAGAGCGTATTTATTGCGAATCTATCGGTGTAGAATATATGTATATCAGAAAACCAGAACAGATTAAGTGGATTCAAGATAAATTGAATGTCAACGACAATCATCCGCAGTTTTCTAACGATACCAAAAAACACATTCTTAAAAAACTGAACGAAGCAGTTTCTTTTGAAAATTTCTTGCATACAAAATATGTAGGGCAAAAACGTTTCTCGCTAGAAGGTGGAGAATCCTTAATTCCTGCGTTAGACGCTGTTGTAGAAGAAGCAGCAAACAAAGGTGTAAAAGAGTTCATTTTAGGAATGGCGCATAGAGGTCGTTTAAATGTGCTAACGAATATCTTTGGTAAATCAGCGAAGAATATCTTTAGTGAATTTGACGGAAAAGACTACGCAGAAGCTATTTTTGATGGTGATGTAAAATACCATTTAGGATTAACTTCTGACAGAGAAACAGATTCTGGAAAGAAAATAAATATGAATATTGCGCCAAATCCATCGCACTTAGAAACGGTTGGAGCAGTAGTAGAAGGAATTGCCAGAGCAAAACAAGATCGTTATTATCCAGATAATTTCTCTGAAGTGTTACCAATTGTAATTCACGGTGATGCCGCAATTGCAGGGCAAGGTTTGGTATACGAAATTGTACAAATGTCACAGTTAGATGGTTACAAAACTGGCGGAACCATTCATATTGTAATTAATAATCAGGTCGGATTTACTACCAACTATTTAGATGCGCGTTCGTCTACGTATTGTACTGATGTCGGAAAAGTAACACTTTCACCAGTATTACACGTAAATGCAGATGATGCAGAAGCCGTTGTTCATGCAGCTTTATTTGCATTAGATTATAGAATGACATTCAAGCGTGATGTATTTATTGACTTATTAGGATACCGTAAATATGGACACAACGAAGGTGACGAACCTCGTTTTACGCAACCAAAACTATACAAAGCCATTTCAAAACATAGCAATCCACGTGATATTTACGCAAAGAAATTACATGAGCAAGGCGTTATTGATGGAAACTATGTAAAAGAATTGGAAAAACAATACAAGGACTCACTAGAAGTAAAACTGGAAGATTCTCGTAAAGAAGAAAAAACAATCATCACACCATTCATGCAAGATACTTGGAAAGATTTTGAGCGAGTAGATGAGCATGAAATGGCAAAAGATGTGGATACTACATATCCAAAAGAAAAATTAGCAGAAATCGCTAAGGCAGTTTCTAAATTACCTGAAGACAAGAAGTTCTTGCGTAAAATAGAACGTTTAATCTCTGGTCGTCACGATATGTTTTTTGAAAAAAACAAAATCGATTGGGGAATGGGTGAAATGCTAGCGTATGGTTCTTTATTACAAGAAGGATATGATGTGCGTATCACAGGACAAGATGTGGAAAGAGGAACCTTCTCGCATCGACATGCAGTAGTAAAAGTAGAAGAATCAGAAGAGGAAATCAAATTACTTGACCATGTAGCAAATGAGCAAGGAAGCTTCTATATTTACAACTCTTTGCTATCAGAATACGGAGTGGTTGGATTTGATTATGGATACGCTATGGCAAGTCCAAAAACACTTACGATTTGGGAAGCACAATTTGGAGACTTCAGTAATGGAGCGCAAATTATGATTGACCAATATATCTCTTCTGGAGAAGACAAGTGGAAAACACCAAATGGGTTGGTGATGTTATTGCCACACGGATATGAAGGGCAAGGAGCAGAACACTCATCAGCGCGTATGGAGCGTTACTTACAATTATGTGCAAAAGACAATATGTACATGGCAGATTGTACAACACCAGCAAACTTCTATCACTTGTTGCGTCGTCAGATGAAAGCAGGTTTTAGAAAGCCATTAATTGTATTTACACCAAAAAGATTATTGCGTTTGCCTGCAGCAGTTTCTACAGTAGACGATTTTGCAAACGGAAGTTTCCAAACGTTAATCGACGATGTTGATGCAGATGCTAAAAAAGTAAAAACATTAGTGTTCTGTACTGGTAAATTCTATTACGATTTACTAGAGGAACGTTCAAAGCAAGGAAGAGATGAAGATGTTGCTTTAGTACGAATAGAGCAACTATTCCCATTGCCAAAAACAGAAATAAGAGAAGTATTAGCAAAATATACAAACGCAGACGATATTGTTTGGGCACAAGAAGAACCAAGAAATATGGGAGCTTATGGGCACTTACTAATGCATGTGGAGGAAGTACGAAATTTTAGAGTTGCTTCTAGAAGATTTTATGGTGCACCAGCAGCGGGAAGTTCAGTGCGTTCCAACCGTCGTCACGCAGAAGTAATTGCATACGTTTTTGATAAAAATAAAAATAATATGCGTTAAGGATTGTATTCAACTTAACTTAATAAATAAGTGAGTGCAAAATAGTAACAGCGGTTGCAGAAGTCATTGAACGAAGTTGAAATGAGTCGAAGCAAACACCCAAAAAAAGTAAAATAAAAACTAAAATATAGAACACGATGATTTTAGAAATGAAAGTTCCTTCGCCAGGAGAATCCATCACTACAGTAGAAATTGCAGAATGGTTAGTACAAGACGGCGATTACGTAGAAAAAGACCAAGCAATTGCTGAGGTTGATTCTGATAAGGCAACGTTAGAGTTGCCAGCAGAAGCTAGTGGAACAATCACCTTAAAAGCAGAAGAAGGCGATGAAGTAGAAGTTGGACAAATAGTTTGTTTGATTGATACAAGTGCAGAAGCTCCAAGTGGCGATACGCCAAAAGAAGAAAAGAAAGCCGAGGCGCCAAAACCTGAGCCTGCAAAAGTAGAAACGCCAAAACCTGCAGAACCTGCAAAAACATACGCTTCAGGAAGTGCTTCTCCAGCAGCTAAGAAAATCTTAGCAGAAAAGGGAATGAGTGCTAACGAAGTAAAAGGAACTGGAAAAGACGGTCGTGTTACTAAAGATGACGCAGTAAAAGCACAACCTAGTATGGGAACACCTTCTGGTGGATCGCGTGGAAGTGAGCGTAAAAAATTATCAATGTTACGTAGAAAAGTGGCAGAACGTTTGGTATCTGCAAAGAACGAAACGGCAATGTTAACAACGTTCAACGAAGTAGATATGTCGCCAATTTTTGCACTGCGTAAAGAATACAAAGAAACATTCAAAGCAAAGCATGGTGTAAGTTTAGGATTTATGTCGTTCTTTACTTTAGCTGTAGTTCGTGCATTAAAATTATATCCAGCTGTAAACTCTATGATTGATGGAAAAGAAATGATTAGCTATGATTTCTGTGACATCAGTATTGCAGTTTCTGGACCAAAAGGATTAATGGTTCCTGTAATTAGAAATGCAGAAAACTTATCATTTAGAGGTGTAGAATCAGAAGTAAAACGTTTGGCATTGCGTGCACGTGATGGGCAAATCACTGTAGATGAAATGACAGGAGGAACATTTACAATTTCTAATGGTGGAGTTTTCGGTAGTATGTTATCAACACCAATTATCAATCCGCCGCAATCAGGTATTTTAGGAATGCATAACATTGTTGAAAGACCAGTTGCTGTTAATGGGCAAGTAGTTGTTCGTCCAATTATGTATGTTGCCTTGTCTTATGATCATAGAATCATTGATGGGAAAGAATCAGTAGGATTCTTAGTAGCAGTAAAAGAAGCGCTAGAAAATCCAACTGAATTATTGATGGACAACAATGTAAAAAAAGCTTTAGAATTGTAAAAAAAACAATCTATTCAAAACATGAATAACCATTGCTGAAAAGTGATGGTTATTTTTTTTGGAAAACCTTTAATGTAATGATTCGAGACCTTTGCACTAAAATACCAAAAAGTGTTACTTTTCAATTTTTGAATTCTTATCTTTAATCATATGAGTTACAAATTTGAAACTAACATACAAATGGGCTTTAGTGATGGATATGTGG